>OJKJ01000136.1_pt1 | contig 59281 bp, 70 predicted proteins | sample 1596491 | NCBI WGS metagenome assembly OJKJ01 (sample SAMEA4350160, study PRJEB24818) | metagenome | biome: human; feature: gut; material: faeces | place: Denmark | collected 2013-09
GGCTAAGTCCTCCCCCTACGACAACGTTGCGGTGTCCAAGGTGAACGGTTATGTGAATATCCGCACCGAGGCCAACACCACCAGCGGCGTGACCGGCAAGATTTACAACGACAGCGCGGCCACCATTCTGGACACGGTGGACGGCGAGGGCGGAAAGTGGTATAAGATCAAGTCCGGTTCCGTGACCGGATACATTAAAGCAGAATATTTTGTCACCGGCGCGGAGGCAGAGACCAAAGCCAAGCAGGTGGGGACCCAGTACGGCACCGTGGTCGGCACTCCCACCCTGCGCCTGCGCAAGAGCCCGGATCTGACCAGCCAGACGCTGACCCTGCTGGCCGAGGGCGCCCATTATGTGGTGCTGGAGGAGCAGGGGGACTTCCTCAAGGTGGCGGTGGACTCGGACCTGGAAGGGTACGTGTTCAAGGACTATATGAACACTACGGTGGAGTTCCAGAAAGCGGTATCCGTGGAGGAGGAGAAAGCCAAAGCCGAGGATGAGGCCAAACGCAAGAAGGAGGCCGAGGAAGCCATCCGAAAGCTGGAGGAGGCCAAGGAAGCGGAGCGGAAGAAGACGACCACCGCTGCGGAGACGACGAAAAAGGAGACCACCACGGCGGCTACCACCAAGTCCAACGGTAACACGGCGGACGGCACCATCCCGGTGAATCCCGAGCAGGGCGGAGGGGAGAGCGCGGCAGCGCCCACCACGGCCAAAGAAACCACCACGTCCAAACCCAAGGAGACCACAATCGCCGTGGGACCGGGCGGTGGAGGAAGTTCCGGCGAGGTGACCTCGGCCACGCGCACGGCCATTGTGGCTTACGCCAGACAGTTCTTAGGCAACCCCTATGTCTACGGCGGCACCAGCCTCACAAGCGGCGCGGACTGCTCCGGCTTTGTCATGAGCGTGTACGCCCATTTCGGGATCAGCACAGGAAGAAGCTCCAGAGACCAGGCGGCCAAGGGAAGGACGATTCCGACCAGCGAGGTGAAGCCCGGCGACCTGCTGTTCTATGCCAGCGGGGATTATATCAACCATGTGGCGATCTACATAGGCGGAGGACAGGTAATCCACGCCAGCACGCCCACCACCGGAATCTGCCTGGCTCCGGCCAACTACCGGACGCCGTGCAAGGCGGTTACATTCCTGGATTAAGGGGCCGGAACGTTTTGCAGTCCGGCGGCTGTGTTAAAAAAATAATGCGAGGGGGACCGGAAGGGTCCCTCTCTTATTGAGTGCAATGGGCCTTTGGCCCATTGCAGACTACCGTGAACCGCGGGGCGGGTCTTTGGGCCTGCCGTACGGCCGCGTGAAAGAGGTTTTGGTATGGAAGAGACATTGAAACAGGAAGATTTGAGGGAGAAAATGATCCGGGACCGGCATAAGGGCATCGCGTGCATCGTGCTGTCCGCGCTTTGCTTTGCCTTTATGAACGTATTTATCCGGGCCGCCGGGGACCTGCCGTCCCTGCAGAAGGTATTTTTCCGCAACCTGATCGCGTTTTTTGCGGCCTGGTTTGTGATGCGCCGCAAGCATGTGGCATTTTCCGGGAAAAAGTCCAATCTGCTGCTGCTCGTCTGCCGTTCCATGTTCGGTCTGGTGGGCATGATGGGCAACTTTTACGCGGTGGACCACCTGGTGCTGGCGGACGCTTCCATGCTGAACAAGATGTCGCCGTTTTTTGCCATTCTGTTCAGCATGCTGATTTTGAAGGAGAGCCTGTCGTTTAAACAGGTCGCCGCGGTGTTGGGCGCGTTTGCGGGAAGCCTGCTGATCATCAAGCCCACCGGATTTGATATACAGAGCCCCGCGGCGGCAGTGGGGCTTCTGGGAGGGATGGGCGCCGGGATCGCCTACACCTTTGTGCGGATTCTGGGAAAGCGGGGGGAGGCAGGGCCCTTTATCGTGTGCTTTTTCTCCGGCTTTTCCACGCTGATGCTGTTGCCGGTATTTATTCTCAACTACCACCCAATGACGGCCTGGCAGCTGGGCAGCCTGCTGATGGCGGGCGTGGCGGCGACCGGAGGGCAGTTCGGCATAACGGCGGCCTACTGCTACGCGCCGGCCCGGGATATCTCGGTCTACGACTACTCGCAGATCGTATTTTCCGCCATCCTGGGATTTTTCCTGTTCGGCCAGCTGCCGGATGTGTACAGCTGGATGGGATACGGGGTGATCTGCGCCATGGCGGTGTGGATGTTCTTTATGGAGCGGAACGGCGGGGCGAAGGCCCGGGCGTGAGCGTGAGAGCGGGAGCTTTGGGGCGGACCGCAGGATTGTGGGCAAAGAGTAAGGAGGGGCGTCGGACCCCTCCTTGTCTGTATTTATGAAATTGTTTAAAACTCCGGTTCAATCAGTCCGTAAGTGCCGTTCTTACGCTTGTACACCACGTTCACCTGGTCGGTGTCGGAATTGAGAAATACATAGAAATTGTGTCCCAGCATCTCCATCTGCAGGCAGGCTTCCTCGGGAATCGTGGGTTTGATTGCGAACTTTTTGGTCTTGACGATACGGATATCGTCCTCCTGCTCGTCCTCTTCCTCGTCGATAAACGCCTGGGAGAAGGAGAGAGCGGCCTGTTTCTTGTCAATCAGTTTCTTTCTATAACGTCTGATCTGACGTTCAATCACCTCTTCCACCAAATCGATGGAGACATACATATCGGTGCTGGACTCCTCGGCGCGGATGGTGTTGCCCTTGACGGGAATCGTCACCTCGATCTTCTGCCGGTCTTTCTGTGCGCTGAGCGCTACAATCACTTCGGTGTCCGGTGTGAAGAAGTGTTCCAATTTTCCGATCTTCTTTTCGACGGCGGCCTTCAAACCTGGAGTTACCTCAATATTTCGTCCTGTTATGGTATAACGCATACAATCAACTCCTTTTCTTGAGATAGGGTAATTATATCATATTTATTCCGAAAATACAATCGAATTCAATAAAATGTTAGGACAATTTGTCTTAATTTTTTCTAAAAATGCGCTTTGGGCGGGCGAAGCGTCTATTGAATTCCTATTAGAAGTGTTCCCGAAATGTCAAGAGAAATGCTTGTATTTAATTTTGAAATTGTTAAGTTTATGAGAACTGTACAAAAATTAAGATTCCGCTAACCGACAGGGGGGAAAGGTGAAAAACAGGTCGAAAATTGTGGATAATGTGGACAACTCGGTGCATAACTCGATTTTCACGTAAAATGGAGGGTTCCGGGTGGGGATAAAAATGGGGAATCTGTGTGTGGATAACTGTGGAGAGTGTGGATAAGTCGGTGGACGAACATACATTTTGTGCAATGTGCTTGGTTGACAATAAGTTCTCAATCTGGGGGCGTCCGGGGGACATCCATGGGGCATTTGCCTCTTAAGCGGGACGGCCGGAAAACCTGGAAACCCTTGATATTACTGGGAAAAGTGTGACCAAAATGTTAATTTTGTATTAAAGACAGGCGGTTCGGAGACTGGTAGAGAATAGACAGAAAATAGCCTGAAAACATCGATTTTATGCGGGTTTGCGGGGTTTTAATATCTTCTATAGTTTACCACTTCCTACTAGGTTATTGGGGTTTATTGGTCACAATAAAGTCACAAATTAACTTTTATCTTTTCTATCTGTTTTCGCAAGTCCTCAAGCTCCCGGTGCCCGTATATCCGGTTTGTGATGTCGTTGCCGAAAGCGTGGCCCATCATACGTTTACGGTCATTTTCTGCCACGTTGTATTTCTCGCAGAGCTTTGAAAATGTATGACGGCAGTCGTGCGGCGTGCGCTTGGGCTCATTTGGGAATCCAAGGCGGTTGATCAAGTCCTCCATGTCGGCGCGGAAGTCACTTTGGCTGCAGGGGAGCAGCTTCCCATACTTGGCTATCCTCCGTTCCACCAATGGCAGTATGGCGGAATGGATTGGCACAGTACGGTTTTCGCCGGCCTCCGTTTTCATACCACCGAAAAAGTATTTTTCTTTCAAATTTACTTCCAGGCCGATATACTCGGAGATCCGCCAACCTGAGTAGCATATGATCAGTACCATTTCCGCCGTTTCATCTTGGGCGTTCTTCCAGAGGACGCTCAGTTCGTCGGCAGTGAACGGCACGCCATGCTCATCATCATCTTCCTTTTTGATTTTCACGAATTTGCTGTAATCCTTGTCGCACCAACTCTGGCCGTCTGCATAGTGGTACATTTGATGGTACAGGTTTATGATGTGCTCCAGGCTGGCGTGTTTTAGCGGGCAGGCATCCAGGTTGGTCTGAAGGTCCTCAGATCGCAAAGCGCGAAATGCTTTATCGTGGAGGGACTTGCAATTTTTGAAGGCAGCTTGTGTTACGCGCACAGTGGCATTGGAATATTTGTGGCCATCCGGAAATTTGTCGGCGTAGAACGCCTCATAGACCTCCATAAAGGTCTTTTCTGGCTCTTTAGGCTCAATCCCCTTGACGCGATTGTAGTCAGCCATAATACGGCTTGCCAGGGCTTCCAGGCCCTTGGCGCTGGTGTTGCTGGGGATCTCCAGCGTGGCCTCCATCCCCGGGGTATATGTACCGGCCTTGTAGGATGTAAGGACAATGAAGCCCTTCATCCAGTCGTCAACATAGCAGAGGGCCGGCGGCCGGTTTCCGTCGATGTCGGCCGGCGGATGGACGGCATAGGGATTCTTGCGGCTCTTGCCCAGGTACCGGATAGATCCGTAGCCGTTGGGCAGCCGGGGGTGTTTTGGGCGTCTTGGCATAGTATCATTCCTCCTCAGAACGTCTGTTCAGGGTTCACTTTGGGAAGGATACCGGGTATAATGTAGGTGTGTGGTGTGACCGGTATCCTATCGGTTACATTGGTTTAGAAAGCTCTGGGAGTTGCAGCTCCTGGGGCTTTTGTTGTGTGTCGAAAAGAGTTTTAATAACCAGCGGCGGTTACTCCATATTCAGCTTGTTCCTTGGTAAAACCTTCATATTCAAGTTGCTCAATTAAGCCAGTGCGAGAGAATGAGGAGTAGTTCAAGTAGTCCTGTGCTTTTTGCGCAGCCTGCTCATTCCAATCGGCGCCACAGTTGTCAACAGCAAAGGTTGCCTCTTCCGTAGAAAATCCCTCGTATTCCAACTGACTAATTAAACCACTATATGAAAATGCAGAGTAATTTAAATAGTCGTGGGCCTTGCTTAATGCATTTTTCTGTCCTATAGTGATTTCGGTAGTGGTAGCTTTTTCTGTTTCAGTAGTGTCGTCCTCTTCCATATCCTCTGCCGTGGTCCCTTCGGACAGGTACCAGTCATGTGACATGATTTCAGTAGTGGAACAGTCGATCCATACAGTTGATGCAAGTTCATCGTCAAGGTATATCGAACAGAGTAAATAATCATAATCAAACCATTTTTGAGTAATCATTTTCCCTGACTGATATGCAGCATCTGAAGGGTCTATGTCAGATGGAATCGTTAAATATAATAATTTTTTATTGCCTACAGTTGACTCTGCAGCAACGATTCCTTTGATATTAGCTGATATGTAGTCGTTGACTTTACTCAACGAATCTTTTGGCTCATCAGATGACGAGAAACTACCATTGACGAATTTACCGTTATAAATTGTTCCATCTTCAGATAAAAGCAAGCCATCACCATGCAGCTCATCGTTGGCATAATTACCTATGGCCATTTGTCCGGCTTCCCAAAAAGCAGATCCTTGTCCATTACAATGACCATCTGACCACTGGCCTCTATAAACCCATGAAACTCCATCTGAGTTGACAGAAGAAAACGTTCCTTCCCCATTTGGTAAGCCATCTTTTAGTTGGCCTGTATATATCCCTGTTCTTTTTCCATAGGAGAAAGCCAAGGTCATTTCTTCATTTTCTGTATATGTTTTCTCCACGTTCTTCTGAATAGCCGATTCTGAGTTACATGCAGTTAAAGAAAATGTAAGTACGGCTAAAACTACTAAATGTTTTTTCATTTGTATCCTCCTCCTACCTAATTGATTTTATAGTATTCAAACACGTCCATATAAGGCTCAAATTGTATATAATAATCCCCCAGGACAGACGTTCCGCGTCCATATTTCTGGCGGTACAGCTCCAGGGCATCCCGTATCGTATCTTCAGATATATTGAGATACTCAGACATTTCAACCACGTTGCTGCAATGAGCCTGATAGGCCCTGACGATATCGAGGAGTGGAAGCTGCACCTTGTAAGCCCACAGCCGCGCCTCTCGCTCTTGTTTTCTGGCTGTCGCAGAGTCTTGCTCGATAATGCGCCCTACGGTAGTATGGTAATGGCCCATTTCCTCCGCGAGCACATCAGCTTTCTTTTTGAGAGTAGGGATGTCCCGGCGAATAGCGATCCGGCGGCCGCGGCACCTTCCGTCTCCAGAGTGTAGGGGAACCTCTTTTACGATCAGCCCTTCCTCGTCCGCCACCATCAGAAGTTCATCATACGTCAAGTGCGATCTCCTCCCTATTTATTCCAGAAGTCGTCATCAGCCATTATGTCATCGTCATGCCTGCGCATTTCATCAGTTACTTCTATGTCGGTGCGCTCGTGGGCGGCCTGTGGCATGATGTAGTCCTGATCCGTCGAGCATTGGGCGTATCCATATTTTTCTTCGAGTTCTGGAATGATTTCCCCATTTTTACGAAATTCTGCGTAAATTTCGGGTGCCGGAGGCTCATCGGCTGCGCTCTGGCATTCATGATGCACTATCTTTTCATTCCTTTTTATCACATCTGTCATCTGGGTAATAATTTGCTTTATTGAAGCATATAACCGTTCAAATTCAACGTCGTACAAAGCATATCGAGCCTTGCCTTTTCCAAGGGAGTAATAATGATTGCTAAAATATTTACCTTCAACCTCTACGTCCTCACAGCGCTCGTATATATCAGCTAAAATAGATTGAAGTCCCTCTTCGCCAGAGGCCCGGCGGTGGACTGGATTAAAAACAGCTGGATCTCTATATGCCTCAATTCCAGTCATGAGGTAGTCTAAAGACACATCAAAATAATCAGCAATTTTTTGTAATTTATCGGCTTTGGGCGTATATCTTCCAGCTTTCCAATTACTGATTGTGGCTGTAGTTAAGCCCGTTTCCTTACATACACGATATGGTGTTACTCCGCGGTCTTGACATAATTTTTCAAAAATTTCGTACATATCTTACCTCTCAAAAATAAGTTTGAAAAAGAAGCCAATTTGTGTTGACAAGCTTTGGAATCAATGCTATCATATGGTCATAGCTTTGAAATAAAAGCTTAAAATTGGCTAAGGTTTCTGGTGTAACTTTGATTGACACCTATATTATATTTGAAATCTTAGCTAATGTCAATAGAAAGGAGGGGAAAAATGTACCAGAAATACGCAGAATTAAGAGATCGGGCCGGGGTCACGGATTATGAGGTATCAAAACAAACAAGGGTTTCCACGTCTACGCTGACAAATTGGAAGTACGGGAGATACTGTCCTAAATTCGACAAGCTCCTTGCCATAGCCAGATACTTCGGCGTACCGGTGGAGTATTTTGCAGATGACGAGCAGGAAGATATGGAGGATAGGTAAGATGAACGGGATAAAAATTTTTGAGAATAAGGAATTAGGGTTGCAGGCTCGGACGATCCTGAACCCTGATGGAAGCATTTCCGTTAATGCAGAGGATGCGGCCATAGGATACGGCTGGACCCAAAAAAAGAATGGGAAAACATATATCCGTTGGGAGACATTGAACGGGTATTGCAAGGAGTTGGGGCTTTCCCAAGAAGTTGGGAAAGATGATTACCTCCCCGAAAGCCTGTTTTACATGCTGGGGTTTAAGGCAGGGAATGACCGGGCGTTGAAATATCAACAGTGGATTGCCATAGATGTTCTGCCTTCACTCCGCAAGAATGGTTCATATCAAATGCCAGGAGGAAAGAAGCTTTCAGCAACGGAGCAGCTGCGACTCCAGCAGCAGGCTATCCTAGAGGTTGATGAGAAGATTGACGCGGTGGACGCAGACCTTCAGGAATTTAAACGAGACATGCCTTTGCTGGCCCTGGAATGTCAGAAAATCACATGGGCAAAGAATCAGAAGGTTGTGGGGCTGATGGGCGGCAAGGAAGCACCGGCCTACAAAGACAACGGGCTGCGCTCCAGGGTTTACCGGGATCTGGAAGCACAGCTACGCCGAGAGTTCGGTGTGAATACATATAAGGCCATCAAGCGGAGCCAGTGTGACCTGGCGATTCAGATCATAAAGGCTTATGAGTTACCGATGGCCCTGGAAGAAGAAATTCGGAACGCAAATGCTCAGATGGACCTGTTTGACGAGTAGGGAAAATCACTCCCTGAGCATAGATATTGATAAATTCATCACAAAGATGGCCTGATTCGTGTTTATAAAAATTTTATAATTGAATTTTTTTACTCGTCTAAATTGTTATTTGGCGAAATGTAAATTATTGTAAATTTTAACATGCACGTAGAGGGACAAAAAGTGATGAAAAAATCGGTAAAATCCTTACTCGGTTAAATCGTCATTTAGACGAGAAAAGCTCGATTTTACGCGGGTTTGCGGGTATTTACTTATCGAAAAGAACGTGCTATATTACCCCGTACCAAGCACATTGACAATCACATCCATCCACAGCAGCTGTTCGGCTGTAAGCGGTAAAAACGTAAAACCGCTGTGTAAGAGTGTATCGGAATATGAGAGGAAAGGAGAATGAGGCTATGAGAAGAGCGTGGTTGAGCCCGGAGGAGGCCGCCCCTATACTTGGCATGAAACCAGCAAAGATCCGAAATTATATGAGGAAAAATATCCTGGATCTTGGACTAGCGATCCCACCGGAAAGAACCGGTAAAACAATGTGGGAGTTTCGGATATACCCAGCAAAGGTTGAAGCGATAATCGGTGAGAAACTGGAACCGAAAGAGGAAGGAGGTAAAAGCGATGGATCAGGAAAGCAAGGGCCTGTTGGTGAAACAGATTAAGGAAGGCGGCTATCTATCGGACGCGGTGGTTGATGTGCATAAGGTATTGGCCAACACGGGGATGGAACTATATGCGAAGTTGTGCTGTGACCGGATCGAGGCCGCAGGCCTGGTGGATGGCGTGCATGTGTCACATGTTTCGCCGACATCGTGGAAGTTACAGGTGGATGCCCAGGGCATTGGATTGTGTCGGGATATCTTAGAGGCATACCTACAGCCGGAATATCTGAACAATATACAGGAGCTGGTGCAGGGCTGCCAGGATTACTATACTTCCCTCAATAACATGCTGTACTCCCTGCGGAAAATGAGCGCGGATGACCTGAAAGCGGTCTGCGTGGAGAAATTCGCATATAAGGTAAGCGAGCAGGACATCAAGGACATTACGGATCTGTATGAGGCGGAACGGAGGCGTAGGAGGATACCAAGTTGTGTCCGTCGGACGGGCGGCAGGATCACGTTTATCTGCCATATGCTCCGGCACTTTCCCGGGCCGGTAAGGATTCTGTGGCCGTTCATACGGGAGGCATGGAGATACTGGGACACCATTGGGATCAGCGACTGCACTGACGATGGACAAGGGAAATACAGCAAGGCGTTGAGACGCTTCACCGAAAGCCATGGTGGTACACGCGGGATCAAGAATCTCCAGGGAGATGATCTGGCCAAATACATATTCTTGGCGGTCAAGGCCTATGGGGTGGAGGGCATTGAATCTTTAAATCGTAGCAGAGGCCCAAAGTCCTGCCTGATAATCGAACGCAGATACCAGGATCTGAAACCAGTTATGGAGGCCATAGGAAGGCTGACACCAACGGAACTTCTGCGGATGTACCCAGTGGAGAAGAAGTTCAATGGTGCAAGGTGGAATGAGAAGGACTACTTTTATACCATGGATAAGCTGCGGTGCTGGCCTGTGGATCAACCTCTTGGCGGCGCCAACGATGTAGCTTGTCTCTTGTGGGCTTATCAGAACGGGGATATGGAATTTCTACTACTCCAGTGGATGAATGTGCTTGGTGATCTGAGAATTTACTGCAATGATCCAGGGCAAGACGATGAGTTTCATGAGAGACTTCTTGGAAAGGCAGGCAGATCCAATGGGGAGAAGTAGGGCGACGAGGCCCACACGGGATCAGAAGGTGATCATGAGTGCTGCGGGCCTGGTGGTAAACAACTGGCTGGTGCTGAAGGAGTCTCCGGCGGAGCTGTGGCTGGTGAGCCGTGGTACAGGAGTGGTCAGAAAAATGAAAAAGAAGGAGAGGAGATAGCAAGATGAATGATTTAGTAGTAAAGAACGTCAACCTATTTGGCGACACCATTGTGGCGGCCCAAGACAAGGACGGACAGGTGTGGGCCGGGGTAAGATGGTTGTGTGATGGGTTGGGGTTGAGTGAGGGACAGCGAAACCGTCAACTGCTTAATATCGGTAGCGACATTGTAGTATCTAAAGGTATATCAAATTTGATGCTCCCTACGAGGGGAGGTAAACAGGAAGTTTTGTGCCTGCGCCATGATTTTGTTCCTCTGTGGATCGCAAAAATCACAGTCACCCCTTCCATGAAGGAAAACAACCCGGAGCTGGTAGACAAGCTGGTGCAGTATCAGCTGAAAGCCAAGGATGTCCTGGCAGAGGCTTTCCTCCCAAAAGAGGATTATCAACGCCGTCTGTCACCGGAAGAGATGATGCGGATTCAGCTTGGAATGCTGGATGAGCAGGGCGAGCGCCTGGGCGGCGTAGAGACTCGAGTGGACAAGCTGGAGAACACCATGACGATTGACTACGGGCAGCAGCAGGAGCTTCAGGCACTGGCCAAGTCGGTGGCCGTGGGCGCTGTGGGCGGGAAGAAAGCGCGGGCCTACTCTTACCAGTATCCACAGACGGATGAGAACGTCAGGGCACCCAAGATGTACGGGATGGTCATTTCAAGGCTGTGGCACGACTACCAGGATTATTTCGGGGTCAATTCCTATAAGAACACGCCCACCGTGAAGTTTGACGAGGCCCTGGAGTATATCAACGGATGGGCGCCGCCTACTAACATGCAGATGGAGATCGGTAAGATCAACCGCGGAGAAATGTGACAATGAAAAAGCCTTTAAGAAGCGCCAACTCCTTAAAGGCCGATAACCCGGAGGCTATACAATAATACCCAAGAAAAGTATAGCATCTCCGGGGCAAAAAAGGAAGGGGATAACTACATGAAATATCCGAATTTAGTCGAAGAGCATAGGCAATATTGGTGCCTGGAGGCAATGGCCAGGGGCGTAGACGTGACGCCGGAATTGATGGCGGCAATATTGAACGGGGATGAGCCGCTGATGGCGGATGAAGCATTGAATCTTGCGCGGTATATGATGTGCAAGCCCAGCTATTTATTCAGCCCGACGCTTTCCGTGTTGAATAACAAGAGCAGCCGGCACCGTCGCCGGATGGCGGAATTGAACCGGAATCTGTACGAAATTTGGGAGGCCAGCAAGACAGGGGATTACTGGGCAATGGATTTTATGAATACCAATAAGCGAACCAGATACGTGAATATGGCGCTGAAATTTCAGGATGGCCGGGAAGTAACGTATGCGGAATACAAGGCCGTTAAAACTGACATGACGTGGGCTCTGGGGCACATCCGCGAGAAACAGCACAAGCCCCGCGGCCTGGAGAGGAGCGCCGGATGAAGAACGATTCGATAGATAGATTGACATCAGAATGGATTCACGAGCTTGGAAAAATGAGCATTGCAGAGCTGGAATATATGCGGCCGGTATTGGCTGAAGAGCTTGACAAGCAGGGCGTTGGAAAGAAGGCAGAAATATACTGCCTGGCTATGATTGATCTGGTGATAAAGAAGAAAAAAGAGAAGATAATTGCTAAATGCAGCGGGCGGCAGAACTGGAGAGTCGAGGAGGAAACGATGTGAAAAAATCAATCTGTATACCAGTGGAGCAGTACAACAAGATGTTAGAATCTTATGACGAGGCCATGAAGGAACTGCGGCGGCTGCAGCGGGAGCTGCGGACGATCCGGTACGGGAAGCCTGGGAACTGCGGAGGTGAAACCAATGATGAAAGCTAAAGAGTATCGGGAAAGCATTGCGAACGGTATGAGGCGGGTAAGACGTCTCTATGATCTGGATATGGTTTTCCGTGTTACTGAGCTGATCCGCAAGATGAACGCGGGAGAGGACCTTGATCGAAGCGTAACGCAGTGGATACTGATCCGGGGAGTGCTGTCCGATGATACGGCAACGAGCGAGCTGGACCATGTGAGCAATTTTCTCAGAGCGATCCAGCAGGCAGCAGAGAAGCGGAAGATTGCGGGATAGGTGTGTTGCGATATCGCAACAGAAGGGAGTATTAAGTGAAGAAAGAGGAGATAAAGCGGATTGTCCTGGATTATATCAATAAGAACGATTCCGCGAGTTATGCAGAGATAGAATGGCTTTTCCAGCAGAACAGTTACGATTACCGGGGCGACGTCATGGCCTGCTCAGAACAGTGTGAACATGTGGTGTTCTGGGATGGATGGAATGCAGAGGCTTTTGATCTGCTGAAGGAGCTGTTGCACGAGGGCGTAGTTCACCGGGAACCTGCTGGGCCGCTGCGATATTTGGTGGACGGAGCAGCCATGTCTCTCCCGGTTGTAAAACGGGCGGTTCAGTATAAAACGGATCACTGGGCGCCGGTTGTATTCGCAAAAGGGTCACAGAGGTAACCACTATTATCAGATAGCACTGCAAGCGCCATGATGTATGTCTATAAGGGGCGTGCTGGCAACCGTGAGAGTCGGAATTTCAGAAGTAGGGAAATGGACATACCATAGGCCCTACCCGCCAGAGGCTGCATGGATGTAAAATTTTTGCGGCCTCTGCTTGGGAAAATTAGCATTTGTGGCATTGGCGAACCCAGCGGCGACATAGGCCGCCTGCAAGTAGTCATGTAAGTCCACACTATTAGCATTTGTGGCATTGGCGAACCCAGCGGCGACATAGGCCGCCTGCAAGTAGTCATGTAAGTCCACACTATTAGCATTTTGGGAAGGAGAAGCATGGAACGATTAACAAAGATGGATACTCAAAACAGATTATTGGCTTATTCGATAAGCAATACAGGATTGCCTACACTTATCACGAGTGGTAATCCGTACCGCAAATTAATTGAGAAATTGAAATTGTATGAGAATACCGGGCTAGAACCAAAGGATGTTACAACTGCAAAATCACTGGCAATCCATTATCTTAAGGAAACAATAGAAGCAAATGAGAAGTCTATTCAGCTAGGGAGAAAAAACGGAACTGATGTAACTTGTATTTGCGAAGCCAACAAGGATTTAGAGAAAGTGCTTTTGAAGTTGGTCACTGGTTATCAGGAAAACTGACATTTTGTCAACCGAGTAAATAAGGGCTACAGAGTACCTACTATAAAATGATGTAACGGCGAAAGCCTTTACATAAAGCAACTGGTTAATTCAACCCAACACATGCCTATAATATGTCACGGTATTAATGCAGAGGTGTTGGACTCAAGGCCGGGATGGCTGACCGTCTCCCGGCCGGGAAGGAGGTGCAGAACAGTATGGATCAAGCAGCCAGTGAGGACAAAAAGGGTGGAACCGGCTGGGTGAAGGTCAGCCGTGATATTCAGGATCATTGGGTATGGGATGAGAAGCCGTTTTCAAAAGGCCAGGCCTGGATTGATCTGATCTTGCTGGCCAAGCACAGTGATGGGAAATTTTTGGACCGGCGTGGTAACTTAATCGATGGGGAACGCGGCCATATTTACCGGAGCGAGCGGTCACTGGCTGAACGATGGGGATGGAGTCGAAAAAAAGTGTCGAGCTTTCTTTCACAGTTAGCAGGTGATAACATGATAGAAATGACTAAAAAAAGAGCCAGTGAAAGAACCACGATTTTTATAGTAAATTACAATGAATTTCAGAGTTTGGGAGCCAGTAAAAGAGCCAGTGGGGAACCAGTCGGGAGCCAGTCAGGAGCCAGTGGGGAACCAGTCAGGAACATATACAAGAATGATAAGAATGTAAAGAATGATAAGAATGAAAAAGAATATAAATACATTTGCCCGGAGCCAGGCAAGCCTGCTCCAGGCTGTAGTGATATTTTTCTTCCTCTTGTTGATGGCACATTTTATAATGTGCCGAACGATAAAATTGAAAACTGGTCAAAAGCCTTCCCGGCGGTAGATGTGGATCATGAACTGCGAAAAATGCTGACATGGCTCGACAGCAACCCTAAGAACCAGAAAACATCCAGGGGAGTCAACCGGTTTATAAATGGCTGGCTTTCCAGAACCCAGGACAGGGGTGGATCAGCTGGTGCCAGTCAGGATCGGCCGGTCAAGACAACAAGGGACGGGAGGATTTTACAGTGAATTTTGATGAGAATGAGATCCGGAAGGTTATTTCCATCATGAAGCCGGAGAACAGTCTGTTTGAAATACGGGTTATTTCAGGAGGAGGTAACGCAAGCGGCTATTTTCGGAATGCGGATACCTGTATCAATTCCATGAAAAAGCTCAGAATGGATGGGAACAGCAATGTGTATATCACATTGAACGGAATCAAGGACGAATGTCATTCCCGTCAGCAGAGGGATTGCTTTGTACGCAATGCGAAACCCAATACATCGGATTCGGATATCTACTGTTATGACTGGCTCATGGTGGATATAGATCCGGTGAGAGCTGCGGGCACCTCTTCCAGTGAAGAACAGATCACCTTTGCGAAAGAAAAGTGCAACGAGGTTTTCGCATTCATGAAGCGTACCGGTTTTGACGATCCCATTGTGGCGTTCAGCGGGAATGGCGCGCACCTCTTGTATAGCATTGGCCTGGAAATGAATGATGAGAACAAGAAGCTGGTAAAGGATTGTTTGGCGGTTTTGTCTTTGTTCTTTTCGGACGGAAAAGTGGGCATTGATACTGCCAACTTTAACCCGGCCCGGGTGTGCAAGCTGTATGGAACCTTGGCCCAGAAAGGGGCCAATACGCCGGAGCGGCCACACCGTAGGAGTTATATTGTCCAGGCGCCAGAGAAGCCCAAGCAGAACGACAAGGCATTGCTTCAGAAGCTGGCCGGATATCTGCCCATGCCGGAAAAGCCGCAGGGATATAACCGGTATAATCCGATGGGGTTTGATCTGGACCAGTGGCTGGACGAGCACGGCCTGCGCTACACAAAGACCGATTATGGCGGTGGAATCAAGTACATCCTGGATCACTGTCCGTTTGATGAGAACCATGCCGGAAAAGACGCCTGCATTTTTAAGATGTCCAACGGCGCCATTGGATTCCATTGCTTTCACAATTCCTGCACAGACAAAACCTGGCGGGATGTGCGGCAGCTGTTCGAGCCGGATGCTTATGACCGGCAATACATACGGGAGGAGAGGCGGCCGAACTACCAGAACCCCAACTATGTGGTGGAGAAAAAGGAGCAGGTCAAGATCGTGGACGGACAGCCGGTGTTTTTTACCACAGAGCAGATCAGGCTGATGGAGGAGCCGCCAGAGGAGTTCATAAAAACTGGCGTTGACGTGATCGATCAGAAAATGCGCGGGTTAAAAAAGGGTTTTGTGACCTGCCTCAGCGGATTAAGGGCGGCCGGGAAGTCCAGTATCATTTCCCAACTCACGATTGAGGCGTCCCAGCAGGGATACAGGACGGCACTGTTCAGCGGAGAACTGAAGCCCAAGAACCTGCTGAAGTGGCTCCTGCTGCAGGCCGCCGGCAAAGGTCATGTGAAGGAAACCCAGTATGAAAATTATTATGTGGTACCCGCGCCCTACAATGAGATCGTCTCAAAGTGGCTGGACGAAAAAGTTTTTGTGTATAACAACTACTACGGGAACAACTTTTCACTGATCCTGGAGCAGATCACAAAATGCGTGGTGGAACATCGGGTGGATCTGGTGATCCTGGACAATATGATGGCGCTGAACCTGATGGAGATGGGATCGGACAAGTATCAGCAGCAGAGCCACTTTGTGGAGTGTTTGGAGAATTTTGCGAAGAATGCCAATGTCCACATCCTATTCGTGGCCCATCCCAGGAAGTCGGTGGGATTCCTCCGGCTGGACGATGTATCCGGCAGCAACGACATAGTGAACCGCGTGGATAATGCTTTTATCCTGCACCGGGTGAACACCGATTTTCGCCGCCTGTCCAAGGATATGTTTAAGTGGAAGGATGACAACGAGTTGTATCAGTCCACCAATGTGATCGAGATCTGTAAGGACCGGGACGGCGGCCAGCAGGATGTATTTATACCCTTATTTTTCGAGGCCAGCACAAAGCGGCTGCGGAATAGTCCGGGGGAGAACAAGGTATATGCCTGGGAGGAGACAATAGGCAATTTCATCAGTGGAGATTTTGAGGCCGTGCCGCTTGGTGAGGAGCTGCCATTTGATTGAGGAGAGTGCAATGGATAATGACAAGGTAAAGGGAATTTTTTGGAAGAGCTATAACTGGTTTTGGAATAAGTGGAAGGATGAAGTTCTCCCGCGGGAATCTGAACGGTGGGAAGAGGTTGTACAGGATGTCAGAACGGTCATGGCTGAATACGACTTCCGGATGTGTAAGAAGATTGTACTGGCGCTGCTGACAGAGCTGGAGGAGAGAAGCTGGGGAAACGGAGGGGATAACGTGAGGGCCTATAAGGTATCAAAGGAGTCGGTGCTGTCCTTGGATGAGAAAATAGAGGCTGTAAACGGGTATGGCGTGGCGGATCTACTGTATGTGATCCGGGAGTTTGAGGATGCACCGGGAAAGTATGAGCCGGAGGTGGTCAAACAGATTGGGCTGCAGCTGATGGACAAAGGGATCATGTTGATGTATTGAGAGGAGCGAGGATATGAGAAAATCAAACAGAGCTATGATGGTAAAGAATATTGTGGATACATTGACGGAAAGCGTGAGGGAGTACGAGACGTTTGAGCAGGAACATGGTCATGGGCCGCTGTATAACGATCTTGACATGTACCACACCAAGGAATCTATCAAACGGCGGATTACCCAGGCCAGGGCAGAACTGAACCAGCTGGCCAAGGATCTGTAGGGGGTGTCGAGTATGAGGTCAGTCTATTACAATTTGTATGATTGCGGCCAAAAGATTGGAGCCTACACGCCCATGGAGCTCCAGACGATGATCCATTGCAGAAGATCGTTGCCATGTGAATACGCCGCCGATGGAAAGACGTACCACGGCAGGTACACGTTTGAACGCATTGAGCCGCCTGCCAGAAATGAAGATATTGCAACCAGGTGGGAGCAGGCGACAAGACGGCTGAGGACAAGCGGGTACGATTTGGGCAGGATTAAAATAATGCTTGAGGAGGACAATGCCAATGGACAAGACTGAGAATGAGCAGAAAAAAGAGGTTCTGATGAGTTATCAGTGGGCCAAACGTGATGTGGTCCGCCTGGGTGAACAATTGGTAGAGCTGCGGATCGGAGAGATGTCACCTGGCTGCGAGATAGGGGACGGCCTACCTCATGCCCATAACGTTACGGATCTGTCAGAGTATGCGGTCAAGGTGGAAGAGATAGAGCAGAAGATTATAAAAGCACGGTACCGTCGGGTATGTGCGTTTGAGCGGGTCAGGGAATGCATTGAGGCTATGGATAATGAGCGGGAAAAGACCTTGTTGACATACCGATATCTACGGGGAATGCGTTGGACGGCAATTTGCGAAAAGATGGGGAACAGCTGGCAGCACGTCCACAGGATACATGCCAGTGCATTAAAAAATTTTCGAATCATGTGATTGTATGTGACTATGTGGTTCTGCTATACTGTAGTCAGTGAAATGGGTCAACCGGAGATGGCTGGCCCATTTTGCTGCCCATGACATTTCCCGCCGGGTGAAATCCAGACCGGCGGGGCCTCCTAACCCTGAATGTCTCTCTTTGAAAATAACACGTATAATGCGTATGAAATACTTGACAATACGTGCAATACGTGCTATACTATAATCAGAAGGAGGGAAGAGATGAGGTTCAGGGAAGTAGAAAAAATGATTTTACAAGATGGCTGGTATGAAGTAAAACAGGTTGGATCACATCACCAATACAAACATCCAACAAAGCCAGGGAAGGTCACAATACCAGAACACAAAGGGAAGGACATAAACCTGGCAGTTGTAAAATCAATACTAAAGCAGGCGGGGCTGTAAAGCCCCAAGTGCCTGCATAAAGAACAGGAGGTAGCTTATGAGATTAGTTTATCCGGCGGTATTTACCCCATACGAGGATGGAAGCGGAGGCTATGCAGTAGAGTTTCCAGACCTGCCTGGTTGTGTGACTGGCGGGGACGACATGGCAGAAGCGATCTTTATGGCGGAAGATGCTGCCAGTGGATGGGTGCTGACAGAGTTGGAGGATGGAAAGAAAGCACCGAGAGCGTCCAAGTTGACGGATATCGCAACGGAGCCGGGGCAATTCGTCAATATGGTTGCCTTGGATATGGATGCCTATGCGGCAAAGTACGGAAGCAGGGCGGTGAAGAAAACCCTTACCATTCCAGCGTGGCTTAACACCTATGCGGAGGAACATGGCATTAGCTGTTCGTCCGTTCTCCAGGAAGCTCTCAGCAAAATGGCAGAATCAACAATGCAATAAAATACGGACCTCATCACGGGCGCTCAGGTATCTGGGCGCTTTTCCTAATATATTTATGAAAGGACGTTTCTATGCAAAATTCTGGTTGACGAACGAATGTTCTGATGATAAAATATTAAAGAACAAGAACAAGAACAAGAACAAGAACAAGAACAAGAACAAGAACAAGAACAAGAACAAGAACAGGAGCATTGCACATATTATTTTAAAGGAGATCTTGCATATGAGTGAGAAATTTTGCACCTGTGGGAGTTGTTCTGGTATAACCAGCGGATATGAGAGTGATTGGGGTTACTGGGATGTATGTTGTGATTGTGGAAAAAAGATTGAGGATGGATTCCACAATTATAATCATTACGATGGAGAGGATCATGATGTAGACGGCTGGGAATCATAGACGCAGAATCCTGCGAAAAGTAGGGCAGAGGCATCCGAGGAATCGGGTGCCTTTTGTTATCCCAAAACAAATGTGACTATAAAGTTTTCAAGGCACCTGCCAGCTATGGCAGGTGTTTTTATGCAAGGAGTTATCAATGGACCAGATAGAAACATGGATACGTCAGCTGATAGCAGAGAACCGCGTCCATGAGTTTTATAATTCGCCGGCGTGGAAGCGTAAAAAGAAAGAGATTTTAAAGACACAGCATTATGAGTGCCAAAGGTGTAAAGTCAAGGGACGATATCGGAGGGCCAGGACAGTACATCATAGGAAGTACCTGAGGCAACGGCCGGATCTAGCGCTTGTTGATGATAATCTGGAAGCGATCTGTGATGAGTGTCATTATGATGAACACCACAGGAGGAAGCCGGGTTTTATGAATGAGGAGCGCTGGTAGTCCCCCCGGGTAAAAGAAATGAAAAACTCTTGCAAGTCTGGATACCGGTGCAAGGCTCGTATCCGGAGAAAATTTGAAAATTTCGTACAGATAGGTGGTGAAGAACGATGGCGAGGCCATGCAGCGAGGAAACCAAAAGACAAAAAACCATGGAAAGTATCCTGGAATCAATCAAAGCGTCAGGTATGGAGGAAAAATTTTATAAAGATAAGGTTGACGAGTATATGTCCTTTTACGATGATTTATCGACCATCAATGAACAGCTTACCGCCATGAAATCAAAAGGTAATTTCAGTTTAAAGGCATATACGGACGCGACGGCAGAAAAACGAAGAATTTCTGCCGAGATGAGAAGCATACTCTCCTATCTTGGATTGAAACCAGCAGCAGGAACCGGAGGCGGTGGAAGGTATGAGGAGTTATAGCCGCTATATTGATCCTTATATCCGGATGATTAAGGATAACCAGGTTGCGCATTGTCTGGAGCAAGAGCAGATGATCGACAACATTGTTATCCCCATGCTCGACCGTGATGACGTAGTGATTGATGATAAGAAAATTGAACAGGGCCTCTCCCTTCAGAAATATTTTCCGTACAAATTAATCGAATGGGAAATATTTCTGTTTGCTTTGATTGCCGGAGTATTCTTTGAGAGTGGTGATATTGTTTTTAATGATATCCGGATCATGGTTGGGAGAGGAAGCGGCAAGAATGGCTTTATTTCATTTCTCTGTTTCTATTTTCTGTCACCTTACCATGGAATCCGCGGGTACAATATCGACTTGCTGGCAAATTCAGAGACTCAGGCTAAGACCTCATTTACAGATGTATATAATGTCATCACAGAGCCAGAAAAGCCGGAATACTCCAAACCACTGAAAGCGAATTACCATGCCACGAAAGAATTGATCATCGGGAAGCGTACAAAGTCGGAATTGCGATTTAACACATCCAGTAAACACGGCAAAGACAGTAAGCGTACCGGCTGTGTGATTTTTGATGAGAAACACGAGTACACAGATCCGGTAAATATTAATACCCTGACATCCGGCCTTGGAAAGGTGTGGCATGGCCGCACCATTACGATCACCACAGATGGTCATATCCGCGGCGCGGTGTTGGACCAGGAAAAGGAACAGAATCGGGAGATATTAAAGAAATATAACCCGCTAAACCGGACTCTGGTTTTTTGGTGCAGGATTGAGAAGGAAGAAGAATGGAATCGGATTGAGAAGCTTGTAAAGGCGATCCCGAGTCTCAATGATTTTCCAAGTCTGCGGAATACCATTGAAAAAGAGATTATCGATATGCCATATAAGATGACCTATTATCCGGAGTTCATGGCAAAGCGATGTAATTTCCCAGTCGGAAATAAGGAGTTAGAAGTGGCGTCCTGGGAGGATATCCAGGCAACGAACCAGGATCTGCCGGACATGACCGGATGGAGCTGCGTTGGCGGCGTAGATTATGCTAAAACCAACGATTTTGTGGCATGTGTACTGATTTTCAGAAAAGGAGAAACCTATTATGTGTTACACCATACGTTTGTGTGTTCGAAGTCCCGCGATCTCCCGGGAATCAAAGCCCCATTGCAGGAATGGGCCGTTCGTGGAGATTTAGAGTTTGTTGATGACGTGGAGATTCAGCCGGAACTTGTAGCGGAATGGTTTGAAAAGATGGGGCGCTTTTATAACATTGTAAAGATTGCCATTGATAACTTCCGTTATTCCCTGCTCAACAAGGCATTTAGAACGATTGGGTTCGATGCATTCGAACTGAAAAACATCCGTCTGGTCAGGCCGAGCGATATTATCCGGGTAGCTCCGGTCATCAACTCCTTATTTGTGCGTCATGGATGGGTATGGGGGGATGTTCCGATCCTGCGGTGGTATACAAACAATACGAAGAAAATTGAAAAGGATGGAAACACCACCTATGGGAAGATCGAGGCAAATTACAGAAAGACGGATGGTTTTATGGCGATTGTTTCCGCAATGGCGGTTGTGGATGATATTCCGGATGACTTTGATATTCCGATGGATTTAGGTGTGTACGTTTATTAGGACAGGAGGTGGTAAGGTGGGATTTTGGGACTGGTTAGGAGGAAGGCTGCTGGGAGGAAAAACGGTTGAGATCAACGCGCAAACAGTGGAGGAATATTTAAACTCAGAAGTTTTTTCCAGGCTGGTCACTGAGGAATTTTTGATCCATGCTGCGATTAATTTAATCGCCAACTGTATTTCCAAAAGTGAGTTCCAGACATTTAAGCGTGGCGAGGAGTTTCAGGGCGATGAATACTATATGTGGAATTATGAGCCGAATACAAACCAAAACTCAAGCCAGTTTTTACAAGAGCTTGTATCACGCCTTCTCTACAATAACGAATGTCTGGTAGTTGAAATGAATGGCCAACTGATGATAGCAGAATCTTTTTGCAAGGAAGAATATGCCTTAAAAGAAACAGTATTTACCGGCGTAACCAGAAGTGGGTTCACGTTTGGGAGGTCCTTCCGTATGTCTCAGGTGCTGTATTTTCGGCTCAATAATAAGAATATCAGGTGTTTGCTGACAAACCTGTGCAATGGGTATAACAAGCTGCTTCAAGATGCGGTGGATAAATATGAGAAGGCCGGAGGAGAGAAAGGGATTCTTACCATTGACGCACAGGCGGCTGGCCGCAAATATGGAGACAAGACGTTCGAGGAAATATTTGAAGATCTGATGAATAAGCGATTTGAGAAATTTTTCAAAAGCCGGAATGCGGTCCTTCCGCTGTTTAATGGATTTGGGTATGTTCCCAGAACGGGGGCGGAGCAGAGCAAAAAATCTACCAGCGAGGTGAAGGACATTACCGACCTGACGGATGAAATTCTGATGAAGGTGTCGCAGGCGTTTAACATCCCCGTTTCCTTGCTGAAAGGAGATGTATCAGATGTTAAAGAGATTACGAAAAATTTCCTAACATTTTGTATTGATCCTATCTGTGACATGATGACTGGAGAAATTAACCGGAAGCGATACGGGAAGGAGGAGGTTTTGAAGAAGAACTATCTGCGGGTGGATACGTCCTGTGCAATGCATGTAGATATTTTTGAAATCGCTGAGAAGATAGACAAGCTAATTTCAAGCGGAATGTATTGCATTGATGAGTTGCGGAAGAAAGTTGGAGAAGCGGCACTGGGGACCGAGGAAGCAAAGGCGCATTTTATTACAAAAAACTACGAGAAGTTAGGAGGTGTGAAGGACGATGGAACAGAGGAAAACAAAATTCCGATTTGAACAGATGGGGACAGTGCATAAGCTTTATATTTATGACGATGTTACAGCTTGCGGCACGTTCAACTGGGAGACATGGACGATTGATGAGTCAGAGACAAGTGCAAATTATTTCCGTCGGCAGCTGGATGAGATCCCAGAGGCAGATACAATCGAACTGCATGTAAATTCTAATGGCGGAGAGGTAAAGGAAGGTGTAGCGATTTACAACATGCTTAAACAGCATAAGGCCCATAAAACGTGTTATGTGGATGGGTATGCTTATTCCATTGCCAGCGTAATCTGTATGGCCTGTGATAAGATTATTATGGGCCTGGGAACATCCATGCTCATCCATAATATGGCGGCGTATGTCTATGGAAACGCTGTACAGCTTCGAAAGATGGCTGATGACCTGGACGTTTTGATGGAGTCGAACCGGAAGATATACATGGAGCGGGCGAAGGAGTTGACCGAGGATCAACTGTCTGAGATGATGGAAAAGGAAACCTTCCTTACTCCGGAGCAGTGTCTAAAGTACGGCTTCTGCGATGAGATTGGAGGGACAGCTGCGAATGCGGCGCTCACACTCAAGCAGGCAGAGTGTACCATCCGAGAACTGCGGCAGGAACTTACTGCTCAGAAGTCGTTCCGCGAGGAGCTGAATAAATTGCAGCAGGCAGGAGATGGAATGACCAAGTCCGCAGGGGGACCACAGGAAAAGCCAAAACAGACAAACAGTAATGAAAAGGCGCTCAAAATGATGAGTGCTTTTTTAAATGCAATTACAAGAAAGGTGGAATAAGAAAATGAAGAATAAGGACTTACTGAAACAGGAAAATGTGCAGTTGATGCAGGCGCTCTCTGAGGCCATGAAGAACAATGACGAGGAGGCTATGGCGGCCGCCTTTACCCAGTTTGCGAATGGGGTACAGCAGCGGATTGTCGATGAGTATGAGGACCTGCGGATGAGCCAGGATAAAAACATTCTGGCCTCCAGAGGAATCCGCCAGCTGACCAGCGAGGAAACTAAGTTCTATCAGGGGTGGATCGAGGCAATGAAATCCCCGAATCCGAAGCAGGCTCTGATTGATATTAACAAGGCCATGCCGGAGACTCTGATCGATACGGTGATCGATGACATGAAAGAATCTCATCCGCTGCTTTCTACGATTGATTTTATCAACTGTCAGGGTGCTGTCAAAATGATTGTTAATGCGGATAACATTGATCTGGCAACATGGGATGCCCTGACCACAGCTATTGCAACAGAACTGGCGGGAAAGATCGATACTATGGATATGACGCTGGCGAAGCTTTCTGCATTTATCCCGGTATCAAAGGATATGTTAAACCTTGGCCCTGCGTGGTTGGATAATTATGTAAGAATTATCTTATCTGAGGCAACGGCCGGAGGCTTAGAAAAAGGGATTTTAAAGGGAACCGGAAATAAACAGCCTATCGGTATGTGTAAGGATCTGAATGGATCTGTTACAGGTGGAGTATATCCGGATAAAACCAAAGTGGCTTTAAAGAGTTTTGATCCGACCGTGTATTGTGGGATCATTGCTCCGCTTGCCAACAAGCCGGAGGGAGGCTTCCGTACCGTACCGGAGGTGATCCTGGTTGTCAATCCAGTGGATTATATTTCAAAGGTGACGCCGGCGAGCACGGTCCGGGCTGCAGATGGAACCTATAAGAATAATATCTTTCCGTATCCGACCAGGCCGGTGCAGTCGGTTGTTTTGGATCAGGGGGAAGCGATCCTCGGGCTTCCGAAAAAATATTTTATGGGTGTGGCTGGTGGAGCTAGTGGAAAAATTGAGTATTCCGATGAGTATCAGTTCCTGGAGGATAACAGGGTGTATTTAACAAAGATGTACGGCATGGGGAAACCGAAGGACAATAATGCCTTCATCTACCTAGACATCAGTGAATTGAAAGCGGTTGACTTGAAGGTAGAAGTAACCAATACAGAAGCAAAACCGGTCAATACAAAGTCAGTTGCAGCAACGTGAGAGGTGAGGTAAGTGGGTGATAAGGAAAAAGCAGCATTACTTAATGATATAAAAAACTATCTGGATATCACCTTTGTAGATGAGGCATTCGAGCGAAAACTCGCCGGAATCATTGAAAGAGGTGCCAGCTATTTGTCAGAGATAGCTGGCACCGATATATCCTTTATGGAGGAGCAACGGGAGCGGCAGCTTTTAATGGATTATTGCCGTTACGCAAATGCAAATTGTATTGAAGATTTCGAAAAGAATTTCCGTTCGGAACTCGTCATCCTCCGGATCAGTAAAGGAGTTGAGGACTATGCCGGACAGGTTTGAAGCTTTCGGTGATGGTGTGGCCTGCGTGTATGAAGTGTCTGGCAGGAAAATTATCAGAGATAAGGGGAAGATTCGTTTCGGTATTCGAACCGTAGGGATCAAACGATATTATGAAGCGAAGATGGCTGCTGACAAAATAGACCGCGTGGTAAGTGTGCCATACAATAGATGGGTCAAACGGAGCGATATTCTCCTGATGGATGGTGAGCAGTACAAAATAACCATGATTCAGGAGAAGAAGGATACAAAGCCAGCGTGCTTATATCTTTCTTTGGAGTGCATTGTTGCCAGATACCAAGACGGGAGGAACGGTGATGTCTAATAAAATATCCATTGGGAACTTGACGGGAGAGATTAGCCGTATGCTGGACGAGTACAGCGGGGTAGCCGCCTCAGATGTAAAAGACTGTTGCAGAAAAGTGGCAAAGGAGACAGTAAAGAAATTAAAGAGCTCATCCCCGGAACGTTCAGGGAGGTACAAAAAAAGTTGGAGATCCACAGTAGTAGCGGAAAACAGCAGCAGTGTTCAGATCGTTGTCCATGACGGGAAATATCAGCTAATCCATCTTTTGGAATTTGGACACGCAAAGAGAGGCGGTGGAAGGGTAAGTCCTATCCCACACGTAAAACAGGCAGAAGAAGAGGCGGCGGCCAGGCTGATGGAGGAGATTAAAAAAACATTATGACAAAACAGGAAATAGAGCAGTTGCTTGATAAGACTGGGATTGAATACCGGCACCATCACTTTGAGGTGACAGAGGCTGTCGATCCCCCATTTTTGGTGTGGTATCTGCCCGGAAGTGATAACTTTGCGGCGGATGGCAGAGTGTATTTCCGGATCGATAAGTTGAATCTGGAGCTGTACACGGACCAGAAGGATTTCGCACTGGAGGAAAAGGTAGAACACGTGCTTTCGGACGCAGGGCTGTATTGGAACAAGACAGAAAGCTTTTTAGACGAGGAACAGATGTATGAAGTTTTATATGAAATGGAGGTATAAGCAATGAACAAAGTTAAGTATAACCTGAAAAACACACATTATGCAGTGCAGACAGTAGGGGAGGATGGTGCCATCACGTACGCGACGCCGGTAGCAATCCCCGGGTCTGTGAGCATCTCCCTCGATGCACAGGGGGATATTTCGCCGTTCTATGCCGACGGGATCGTATATTACAAGTCTGCGGCAAACAACGGTTACGAGGGAGATCTGGAGGTGGCCCTGCTGCCCGAGAGCTTCCGCACGGATGTTTTAGGCGAGGAACTGGACACGAAAAAGGTGTTGATCGAGACGGCAGACGCCAGACAGGCGGCATTCGCGCTGCTGTTCGAATTTGACGGTGACGAGAAGGCAATCCGCCATGTGCTTTATAATTGTGTGGCGACCAGGCCGTCTGTGGAATCTTCCACCAAGGAAGAGTCCATTGAGCCTGTAACGGAGACGCTGACCATCTCCGCGACGCCCCTCGCGGATGGCCGGATCAAGGCAAAGACAGGAGACACGACAGACGAGGCCACCTATAACAGCTGGTATCAGACGGTCTACGAGACGCCAGCGGAAGCGCCTGGCGCGTAATGGAGGTACGGGATGATTGAAAAGCAGATTGAGATTGATGGAAAGCTGGTGCCGTTTAAGGCATCAGCAGCCATCCCCAGGCTTTACCGCTCCCGGTTTCACCGTGATATTTTCAGGGACCTGGTGAGACTCGAAAAAGCCGTTGGGGACAGCGGAGACATATCCACAGTGGACCTCGAGATGTTTGAAAATGTGGCATACATAATGGCCGTGCACGCCGATCCTGGCCAGCCGGATACGCCGGAGGAATGGCTGGATCAGTTTAATACCTTTTCTATTTATGCTGTATTACCGAAGCTTCTGGAGCTCTGGCACTGGAATATCGCAACGGATGTGGAGGCCAAAAAAAAACGAAACCGAGTAGCCGGGAAATGACAACGCCGCTCTTTTTTCTGCGGGCTGCGCAGATCGGGGTCCCGGTTGGAGATCTTGACCTGCTGACCATCGGGACGGTTATGGACATGTTTACAGAGTCACAGAATGACAGCTACAAATATCCCGATATGGCCACACAGAGGGATTTTGATCGATTTTAGGAGGTGGTATCGTGGCGGACCGGATAAAGGGAATCACAATAGAGATCGGTGGGGATACCACCGGGCTAAACAAAGCATTAAGCGGCGTAAACAAAGAAATCAGCGGTACACAGTCTGCTCTAAAGGATGTAGAGCGTCTGCTGAAACTGGATCCATCCAACACGGAGCTTTTGAGGCAGAAGCAAAAACTTTTGGCGGATGCAGTTGGGGAAACAAAGGTGAAGCTTGACACCTTGAAGGAAGCTAATAGGCAGGCGGCAGAGTCCGCCTCTAATTATGAGGCGTGGAAAGAGAAATATGAGCCGATTAAAAAACAGATAGATGACACCAAAAAGAAGTTGAGGGATCTGAAGGAACAGTCAAAAGACGCAGATGAACAACTTGCCAATGGAGAAATATCTCAGGAAAAATACGATGCTCTTCAGGAAGAGATAAAGCAGACTTCCAGCGATCTTCGCACTCTCCAAAAGTCAGCCAAGGACGTATCAGATGAATTTGGCAATCCGATATCACCGGAACAGTATGATGCCTTGCAGCGCGAGATCGTTGAGACAGAACAGAAGCTCAAATCTATGGAAGGTCAGGCAGACAAGGCGAATGTTACCCTACAGCAGATCAGTTTGGCTGGGGAAAAGTTCCAAGAGGTTGGTCAGAAAATCGAAGGCGTCGGAAAAAAGCTGCTACCCATTACCGGAGCAGTAGCCGGCATTGGAGCGGCAGCCGTAAAAACCACAGCAGATTTTGATAGCTCCATGTCCAATGTATCAGCCATCAGCGGGGCCACAGGTGAGGATTTTGACAAGCTCCGGGACAAGGCCAGGGAGATGGGAGCAGAAACCAAATTCAGCGCCTCAGAGGCCGCAGACGCCATGTCTTATATGGCAATGGCTGGTTGGAAAACAGAGGATATGCTGGGAGGTATCGGCGGCATTATGAGCCTGGCAGCAGCCTCTGGAGCTGATCTGGCAACTACCTCAGATATAGTGACGGATGCGCTGACAGGTATGGGCTATACCGCGGCGGATGCCGGGCGTCTGGCGGATGTCATGGCTGCGGCTTCCAGCAACGCCAACACCAATGTTGAGATGATGGGCGAGACATTTAAGTATGTGGCACCAGTATGCGGCTCCCTTGGATACTCCATGGAGGACACCGCTCTTGCTGTGGGTCTTATGGCCAACAGCGGAATTAAGGCCAGCCAGGCCGGCACGCAGCTGCGCGGGGCTATTACCAACATGGTTAAGCCGACAGAAAAGATGGAAGGCGTTATGATGGAGCTTGGAATCGAAATTGCCAACGAGGATGGCTCCATGAAGTCTCTGGACGAGACACTAAAGATCCTGCGCTCGTCGTTTGCGGTGACCACGGAAGAGCAGAAGGCCCAGCGCCTTGCCACCCTGGAACAGCAGGCCGTTGCGGATGGTTATGGTGATTCGCTTGCTGGATTGACCGAAGAAGAGAAGTATTTTCAACTGGCAATGTATGATGGCGAGGAGCAGATCAAGGGGATGTCTGAAGCCCAGTTTAAAAAACAGGCTCAGGATAAGCTTGGGATCAAGGTGACGAAAAAGACCAACAAGGCCCAGGTGGCGCAGAATCTGGCGCTTGCTTTGGGGACGCAGGCGATTGAAGGTCTTACCCAGGAGCAGCAGTCGCAGTACGCCGCGACACTTTTTGGCAAGGAGGCCATGTCCGGTATGCTGGCCATTATCAATGCCAGTGAGGAGGATTATAATAAGCTGTCCGAAGCGATAGCCAATTCTGATGGCGCGGCGGAGGAAATGGCCGGGACAATGCAGGACAACCTCAATGGTCAGCTGCAAATCCTGAAAAGCCAGTTGGAGGAGGCCGCGATCAGTATTGGCGATACACTAATTCCGATGATAAGAAATCTTGTCAGTAAGATACAGGAGTGGATGGATTGGTTTAATCAGTTGGATGAATCCCAGAAACAGACGATTGCTACTGTTGGGTTAATTGTGGCGGCATTGGGTCCATTGCTCATTGTTATTGGTCAGATTGCAACCGGCATTGGAGGCTTGATGACGCTGGCAACCTCGATGGGTTCTTTGTTGGCAGGATTAGCCGCAGCCGGGGGGCCGATTCTTTTGACCGTAGCAGCAGTAGGCGCACTTGGCGCAGTTTTTGCTGACGCCAGGGATTATACCAGCGAGTATTATGATAAAGCGGTGCTGCTGACGGACCAGGAGCAGAGGAACAAAGAAAGGGTGGATGAGCTATATTCCTCTTATGATCTTCTGAATGAACGAAGAAATGACAGTATTGGAGGAGCAGAAGCAGAAGCTGCTAAAGAGCAGGAGCTTTTAAAACAGTTACAAGGGATTACCGATGAAAATGGAAATGTAAAGGCTGGAGAGGAAGAGCGGGCCAAATACATTTTAGGGGAACTTTCGGAAGCTCTTGGAGTTGAGTATGATCTAACAGGAAATCAGATACAGAATTATAAGGATTTATGTGGACAGATCGACTTGTTAATTCAGAAGAAACAGGTTAATGCTCTGCTTGACGCAAATCAGGAAGCATATACGGAAGCCATTCGAAATCAAACAGATGCTTCCCTCGAATTATATAACGCGCAGAAGAATCTGGAGGAGGGAAAGAAAAACCTAAATGAAGCTCAGAGACAAGAGGCGCGTTATCAGATGGAGATTAATGCGCTCAATGCTGAAAACATCCGAACTGGACGCGATGTGACTTATGAGACAGGTCAGTTGGCAGAGAAGATGATGGCCGCAGCTGATCAGGCAAAAGGCTATGAGGAGAAGCTGATCGGATTAAATGATACATATGAAAAGGCGCAGGCGCAGAACCAGCTCTATAGTGAAGCAATTTCGACTAATTCACTTCTTCAGGCCGCTGCGGTATCAGACAATCAGCAGGTAATTCAGGAAGCCATATTGAAAACGAGCAGTGGCTTTGTGACAGCTGAAAACTCAACCAGGGAATCACTTGAACGGCAAGTGCAGCAGTACACAGATAAATATAATCTAATGCGCGAAGCCGTAGAGGGAGGGGCACAGAATATTTCGCAGGCCCAGGTTGACGCAATGTCAAAGCTTGTTGATTTGAGCAAACAAGAATTGGATAAGCTGCCCGGGGTGGCTGATCAATCCGCAAAAGATACTGTGCAGGCAATTATTGACGGTAGTGACGGTTGCCGTTCGGCCGGATCGGAGTTTGCCAGAGGACTGGCCGGCGGAATATCGGAAGGACAGCCGGAAGTGGTAGCGGCGGCGGGTGAATTGGCAACCACCGGAGTAGAAGCAGCGCGGGAGGCTCTTGATAGCCATTCGCCGTCTCGAGTCACCCATAGCATTGGATTGGACTATGCAGCCGGTTTTGCCGGCGGAATAGCAGAAGGGTCAACTCAAGTAACCGAAGCTGTAGCGCAGGTAGCCACGACTGCCACATCAACGCTGGAAACGCAGCTTCAGCAGTCCAGCGGAGCAACGCAAACATATCAATCCACTATAGCCTCCGGGTGGAGCACATGGGCGTCAGGGCTGTCAACTACGGTCAGTACGGTCCTGGCCGGAATCAACAATAATACATCCACGCAACTGTCGGAAATCAAGATGACATATAGCAGTGAGACGGCTGCGATTACCCTGAATTGGTCCCAGAAATGGAAAGAGATCGAAACCAAGCACAAGGAAACTATGGCTCAGATTCGCACCCTTACCGAAACCGTATTGTCCGCGGTAAAGGCAACGAACCGCACTGAGACGGAGGAAATCAAGAAGGACACTGCCGCAGCCATGGAGGAGCTGGTAAACGGCACGCGAAATGAGTTGGAAAAGCTTGAACCGACTGTGAAAAGTGGTTACGAACCGGCGGTTAAGTATATCAAGGACCTGATCCCGCAGGCCAGAATCTGGGCCAACGACATGATGGACGGCTACATCGATGGAATCCGTGAAAAGATCCGGGAACTGGAGGACGCCTGCGAGGACGTTGCTGATACGGTATCGGATTACATGCACTTCACCAGGCCAGAAAAAGGCCCACTCCGAGACTATGAAGAGTGGATGCCGCACATGATGCAGGGATTGGCGAAAGGAATCCGGGACAACCGAAGCCTGATTACAGATCAAATGCGGAATCTTACAGCTGATATGGCGGCGCTTCAGGCCAGTGGACAGCAGACCAGGCAGTCGGTCAACCTGACATCATATAATGTAATTGCGCTGGATGGGAAACAGGTGGCCGAGGTTGTGAATGAGCAGCTGGGGATACTGCTGTAGAGGAGGAACGCATGAGAAAATTCTACCTGGAAAATGAATATGGCCAGCGCTGGAACCTGAATCAGCCGGAAACGGGCCTTCTGGTGGAGCCGGATGGTCTGGGGTATGAGATGGATGCCGGATACTCTATGATAGGGGACGGTTTCTTGCGGACTTATATGAAGGCCAAGCAGTCCCAGGTGACAGGCACGCTTGTATTTGGCACACGGTCCCCCTATAAGGCATTTAGAGCCTTTGCAGACTGGGTGAACCGGGCCGGCCGATTAAGGCTCATATATGCCCCGTTGTCGGCGGAGTATTACCGGGATGTGGACGCTGTGAAGTTGGATAAGTCCGAGATGGAGAAAGGCGTGCTACAGTGCGAGGTACAGTTTAAGTGCCGGAGTCTATTTTACATGGATCGGACAAACCGTTTCGTTGTGGACCGGGTGGAGGGTGAGTTTCGTTTTGACTTTCGGTGGCCAGTTCGGTTCAATGATTATGGTACCCGTGGAATAAATTTTAATAATGCCGGCCATGTGCCGGCCCCGTTTGAATTAGAGCTATATGGGTATGTGGAATATCCGAAAGTGACCGTGAAGCTTGGAGATGTGGAACAGGCCAGTATCCGGTTTGATACCATTTTGCAGATTGGAGAGAAGCTGGAATATAGCAGCCTGGACGGTGCTTCCTACTGCTACCGCATAGACGCAGAGGGCCGGAGGGAAAATTTCATAAGCCACCTGGACATAATGCAGACCAATTTCTTCAAGCTGCCGGTAGGGGAGAGCACAGTAGAGTTCACCAGTGATACCGGAGCCACCAACAAGACAATAATGACCATCTATCAGTTTTATAGGACGGTGTGACATGTACGCATATGTATTGGATAACCGGGATTTGTCCGTAAAGGATGTTCTGGAGTTTGCGGATTATGAATTTCATTGGGATATTGATTATAATGACAAGAGCAGCATTACAGTGGTTGGAAAGCCGGATATAGCGGATGATGATTTTGTGATATGCAAGGATGAGAATGTGGTCATATTCCAGGGGATTTGCGAGAATTGCAAGGCAGCCAGCGGAAAGGATGAGTATAAAATATCCCTTCTTCAGATTGAGCAGGTGTTTTCCAGGCAGATTTTTATAGGAAATGAAGGGCTGATCTCAGGAACAGGGATTGAGGATTTTATAGCCAACGAGATCCAGACCAATTTCAAAGACAGCGGGGATGGGGTAATGGATAAGCCATACATCAATGCAACGGCTTCCACGCACACCCCTATTGCGGCAAGGGTGGAAACTGAAAATGGGGCGTACAATCTCAAAACATATCTGGGCAACGCCAAGCAGTATTATGGCATCTGCCTGGATTTTTCCTTTTCAGGGAACCGATTGGACATTGTGATAAGAAAATGCAGCCTGGATCAGCTCCCTATTGATACCAGTATATCTGATATTACCGGATATGACGAAACATATGAGGTAGCAGTAATGGCTAAACTGATTGTGCGCTGGAAGGTACCTGATACGGAGACGGTAGAGGGTCCGATTGCCACCAGGACATTCTACCTGTTGTCAGACCGGAGCATAACAGAGGATAAAACGGACAGCCGCCGGGCGAAAGGAGTTATCAAAAGCCTGTATATAGAAACTCAAGAAGAAGCGGAAATGCTTCAGCAGGTGCACAACGAATTTGCCAGCAACTCGTATAATCATAAAATATCCTTCAGTATCCAGAAAGGGAGCAGGTGCTATCCAGAAATGGATTTCAGCCTTGGCAGGAAATGTGCCATTAAGACCTGCGCTGGTGTTAAAGCGTCCATGGTAACGGGAATCGCGAAAAAGTCAGCATCTAGCCTGCTACAGATTACCATGGGAAATCTGAAAGTAACACTGATAGATAAGCTAAGGAGGTGATAACATGATAAGCGGAATTACATTTTCAGAGCAATTAACTACCAGCGCTGATTTTGCCCATTTCCAGAATACATTCCTGAATCGGACCAGTGGAGTCACCAAAGGCTGTGAAATCAGCCAGGCAGATGGAAACATCTATGTCCAGAAAGGATATTTCGTTGTATGCGGTCGGTTTGTCCGCGTGGTGGGCATTGAAACAATAAAAACGCCTGAAGTCCTGTCCGGTAATCTGTACTGTAAAGCCGTATTTGAGGTTGATCTGACCAAGATCAACTCGCCAGAGGAGTTCAGACAGGGAAGTTTTAAGATACTATCAAGTGCAGAGACCTATCCGGTAGCCACGCAGGAAGATCTGGATGCAGACGGAACACTATACCAGATGCCATGGTGCCAGTTTCTGAAAGGCGTTGACGGAATAAGCGAGTTCCGGGATTTACGCCCGATCATGAACCTGGAAAGTATCTGGTCAGCTGTATCGGCCCAGAATACGGCATATAAAGGGGAGTTTGACACTTATTTTGCTAGTCAGAAAGAAGTTGTTGAACGGATGATTGCAGAACTGGAGAACCAGGGCTATGTTTTACTGACCACTGCCAGGAGAGTTCTAGCCGTTGAACTCCCGGCTTCAGGATGGAGTACCGCAGCACCTTACACCCAGACAGTAAAAGTTGAAGGAATGACAGAGGCAGACACCCCTCTCCTTGCCAAAATTATTCCAGATGGAGCTACGCCAGAGCAGGTAAAAGAGTACAACAAAAACTTTGGGATGATCGATGACGGAGACACAGGGAATGAGACCGCTACTTTTAGATGTTTCAATAAAAAGCCTACGATTGACCTGATCGTGGGCCTGAAAGGAGTGTAATGAAATGGGAGATATTGCAATAAGTGGCGGTGCCGGCGGGACCGGATCGGATGAGTGCACGGCCAGGCTGTCCGATGTCCCCGCGGGACTGAAAGCTGTGACGGCCGACAGCAACGACGAGGCCGGGGTAGGTACGATGACTATGACGGGCAACGCCCAAGCGGCGCACGTGCTGGCCGGCGAGACGTTCTATACCAACAACTACAAGACCAAGCTGACTGGCACCATGACGGTCAACAGCCTGCTGTCTTTTAGCGTTGCCGCCTATTCAGGACGCCGCGTATTAGCGAAATGGCAGAACCCGAATCAGGCGGCAGGGAAACCATTCAGCGGCGTGATCATCCGGTATTCCACCAGCGGATATCCTGGGACAACCGGCGGGACACAGATTTACAAGGGGGCCGGGAATAACACGGCGGCCGGAGCCTGGTCGCAGGCGTACCTTGACATGCCGTCCCTTAACACAACCTATTATTTTAGCTGTTACCCCTATGTAACAATAGGGGAGGGGGAAATTAATGGTGTGGTAAGAAATGTAACCTGTAAGACATCGGGTGAGCTCAACAAAACGTTTACAGCCTCCGGCAGTTATACAATCCCTGCGGGATATACAAAAATGGATCTGTTTGCGGTAGGTGGAGGCGGAGGAGGATGCTCTTCTTATTCTCAAAGTAGTGGAGGAGGTGGAGGCTATACCTCTACAACACTGGGATATTCTGTGGTTGGCGGCACAACATTAACGATCATTGTTGGATCAGGAGGTGCAGGAGCTGCATACAATCGCACAGATTCATTCGGAACAGATGGGGGATCGTCCTCTATATCAGGAATAGTGTCAGCAGCTGGCGGCCGAGGGGGTGGATCGAAGACCGGTGGTTCTGCAGATATGCGGAGTGGAGCATATTGTAACGGGGGTTCTGGCGGCGGTGAAACCAATCAAAACTCCGGTTCCGGCGCAGATATGCCAGCCTATAAAGGTGGAAATGGTGGATCAGACGGAGGCAACGGGCAAGTATCTTACAACTGGCAATCATATCAGGGATGTCGCGGCCAGGGGCGTACAACAAGAGCCTATGGTAGTAAGACAGGAACATTATATTCAGGCGGAGGCGGAGCAGGAGATTCGTCCAGCGGAGGATACGGAAATAACTCACAAGGTATGGGAGGGGCCGGGGGAGGAGGAAATGGTGGGTTGATCAATACATATACGGATAAACAGAAGTCTGCAACAGCAGGTAGCACTAACACTGGTGGAGGTGGGGGTGGGAGTACAAAAGGTGGTCAACCAGGTGGCTCTGGGATTGTGTTAATGAAATTATATTAAGGAGGTTTTGACAATGGCAGAAATAAGCTATGCATACATACAGGTAGACGGCAATGGAGCCGTACAGAACATTGCAATGTTCGAGAACTATGAGGACGCGAACCGGATCACCCGGGCGGTATACGGGGATCAGGCGTTCGCAGCGGAATACCGTTATGCGGTCAGGCCCGGGGGAGTGGACCGGTTCCATGACGGCAGATTTTGGACTGTGGCCGAGGACGGGACAGAGACGGAAGCCGAGTACATCCCGACGGAGCAGGATAAGATCAACGCGCTGCAGGCGGAAAACGCGCAGCTGAAAGCAGAGAGCAACGAACTCACGTTAGCAATGGCGGAAATGATTGGAGGAGAAGTGTATGCTGAGTAAGATCCAGAGGAACATCATCATCCGGGCGCTGCGGATCCGCAAACAGAACGGGGAGGATCCGGCAGAAGCAGTGAAGGACTACGTCAAACTGACCGAAAAGGAGCAGGCGGAAGTGCTGGCAGAATTAAAGGGAGGATGTGTTGATGGGTAAAATGATAATAGTGGGGGGGGGCATATCTCTTGAAGATGTTACCGCAACCCAGAGCGATTTAATCAAAGGAAAAACAGCATACTTACAGGGCCAGGATGATCCGCTCCCTGGAACATTAGAGCTGACCGGGAACGCCCAGGCGGCACATGTACTGGCTGGGGAAACATTTTATGCAACGGACCCCAAAGACAAACAAACGGGGACAATGACGGTCAATAGTCTACTGTCTTTTAGCTGCGCGCCGTATTCCGGGCGGCGCGTATTGGTAAAATGGCAGAATCCCAAGACGGCGAGCGGAAAACCTTATAGCGGGGTGTATATCCGCTATAGCACGAGCGGAAATCCTGGTAAGACCGGCGGAACCCAGATCTATAAGGGGGCCGGGAATAATACAGTATCGGAAGGGCAGTCACAAGCTTACCTGGACCTTCCAGCATTAAGTACGAAGTATTATCTGAGTATCTACCCGTATGTGACATGCAGTGCCGGGGAAATGACCGGCGCGGTGATCAATGCGACCGTGACTACCTCAGCAGTGCTCAATAAGACCTTCACCGCATCAGGATCTTATACGATTCCGGCAGGATATACCAAGGCCGATTTGTTCGCAGTTGGCGGCGGCGGTGGGGCCGTAAATACATATAATCATGGGGGCAGTTATGGGGGATCTGGCGGGTACACCAAAACAGTAAAATCTATCGCCGTGTCCTCAGGGCAAGTGCTTAATATGACCATAGGTGCCGGCGGAGTCAATAACGCAAATGGCGGAGCTACAAGTGTTACAATGAGTGGTGCTGTTTTGTGCTCGGCCGACGGCGGATCATATGGTAAAAATTCATACGATACCGGCAATGCTGGTGGTTCCGGGGGCGGGCAATTTGGCCCATATACTGACAAGGCGGATCATCTGGAGGGATATCCAGGAGGAAGTGACGGAGGCGACGGGTACCCGCTGAATACTAATTATACCGCAAAAGGGCAGGGAACGACGACCAGAGCATGGGGAATCTCAACTGGGACATTGTATGCTGGAGGAGGTGGTGGAGGCAGTGAATTGCGTTACTATGCCGGAGGAGCCGGGGGAGCCGGAGGAGGCGGAACTGGCGGAAGTGGAATATCCGGAGCTACCTATCAAAGAAATGGCACAACCAATACTGGAGGTGGGGCCGGTGGGGCCGGATACTACAGTACAGCGGAAGGGATTGGGGGATCCGGAATTGTACTGTTGAAATTATATTAAAGAAAAGGCGAGGTAAAAAGAAATGAAATTTTTGGACAAATGCAACGCGGCGTACGGTGCCATTGTGACGGTCCTGGTGGCAATCCTGGGACCCTATTGGTATATTTTTGCAGGCTACCTGCTCTCCAATGCCTTGGACTGGCTCACGGGCTGGTATAAGGCCAGAAAGTTGGGGAAGGAATCGAGCAAGACGGGGTTGAAAGGCATACTGAAAAAGATGGGCTACTGGATCATCATTCTGATAGCTTTTTTGATGCCGAAAATGTTTATCAGCCTGGGACATGATATCCTGGGAATCAATCTGGATTTTCTATTGCTGTTTGGGTGGTTTACGCTGGCGTGTCTGCTGGTGAACGAGATCCGCAGTGTTTTGGAGAATCTGGTGGAGTGTGGTTACAATGTGCCGGAGTTCCTCATCAAGGGCCTGGCCGTAACACAGAAACTTATAAATGCAGAAACTGAAAAGACGAATTAGGAAAGGAAGGTAAAATTATGCCCGAAATCAACACCAACAACATGACACCAGAGGAGCTCAACGACCACATCAACGGCCATCCCGGCGGGAAGGGTCCGGCTACATACTGCGGCCACACCGTCCCCTACGGTCCGGCCACCGGCCAGGAGGACTCCCGCGCCCACGATCCGAACCCCAATGACGGCAGCCCGGACAAGCCGGCCATGCCGCCGGTTAAACCCCGGCCGCACCACAACAGCGACCAGGACCCGGAACACGGGCCGGGCGTGAAATAGGCTGTTGCGAGATCGCAACGGTTGTAACGTCACAACTTTTTGGCCCTGGGGGATCCCGGGGCCTTATTTTGATTGGAGGTAACTTATGATAAGTAATTGCGGCCACGACGAGCGTGGCAAGTATTCCGGCGGCCAGGCCGGAGACCAGAACGGCGATGAGTGGGCAGTGATCCCGTGGTATAACCGCCCGTGGAATTATGTACTGAGACATCCGGACGCTGCGGTGCGTAAAAAGATCGTGGAACTGGCGCGCAAGGCAGCCAATAACGATATGATCGGCTACGACCAGGGCGACCGGTACAGCTTTTGGACACAGCTAAAGGCGGTGGGCTATGACCCGTCGAAGATTACAGTACCTTGCGAATCGGACTGCAGCGCAGGCGTGGCAGCCATTGTTAAGGCGGTCGGGTACCTGATGGGTAATACTAAGCTGCAGAGCGTAAGCATCTACTGCTACACCGGCAATCTGCGGGCAGCCCTGAAGGCGGCAGGCTTTGAGGTGCTGACAGCCAGCAAGTACCTGGCCAGCGACAACTACCTGCGGGCTGGGGACGTCTTGCTGTATGAGGGGCACCACACCGCCATCAACCTGGATGATGGGGCCAGCGCCGAGACCACCACTACATACACCGAGGGATGGCAGCGGTCCGCTGATGGACGTTACTGGTGGCAGCGTGTAGACGGCACATGGCCTGCAAACTGCTGGCAGCTGATTAACCACCACTGGTATCTGTTCGATGGCAGCGGCTGGATGGTAACCGGCTGGCACCGATGGAACGGTAAGATGGTTGACTCCGCAGACGGTACCGGCGACTGGTATTTCCTGGACAACACAGCTGGCGGGCCCCTGGAGGGCGCCTGCTGGCACACCCGGGACAACGGGGCCCAGGAGATTTGGGAGGTTGATCTGGCCAATCAGATTTAGGGCATAATAATAGAGGCGAGGAGTAATCCCCGCCGTTATTATTATGATATTACTCTTAGAATGGGTTTTTGCCGTCTATTATAATCATTGAAAAAGTCATCAGGAAGAGCGCAAATACTTTTTAAATCGTTTACTGATAAAGCAGAAGTAATAATAAAAGAGTCTTTTGTAAAAATATTATTTTCAATCAGTAATAATACTGCATCTCGTATCATTTCTGGACCAGCAAAGGTTAACTCATCATCTAAAGGTTCTTTATGCCAGTATTTGTTTATTGTCATTTGTCTTTTTAAATAGTTAAGCTGATTTTCTGTTAATATATTCAAGGTTTCGCAACGCCGAATAATAGTAGACATTGCAGCCCCCCACTTACGCTTTACTATTTCTAAAGACGCCAAGGAAGTTCCCCGTATATCATTAGGAAAAGATGTAGGTGGAAGTAAAAAAGCAGCAGCGAAAAGATCAGCCTGCATATCTGCAAAATCCACAATTTCCTTTTTCCTAGAATCATTATCGGAAATGGAACTATGCAAAATCAAATGGCCTAATTCGTGCAATAGGCTGAATCTCGTTCTAACAGCACTTTTTTGGACGGAGTGGTAAAGAATGTATGGTATACCTTCCAGCCATGCAGAAAATGCATCAATACCTTTAAAAGCACAAAATGTGCAGGGAGAAAATTCAGAGATTATGACGCCTTTATTTTCTAAAATTCCGACAATGTCTTTAAGTGGATCGTCACCTAATCCCCACATTTTTCTTATACTTGCTGCTAATTCTTCGATATCTTCTGCAGATAAATCCTCATAGTCGATATCAGAAACGGGAATTTCTGCATCTATGAAATCTACATATTTCCCAAGCAACCTTATTATTTCATTTGTCCATTTTACTTGATATTTACAGGCCGTCTTAACTTTAAGAGCAATGTTGGATTTTGAACGAAAGAATAATGAACTGCTACTAGCAGTTCCAGATATGTCCTCCTTATAAAAATACTCAATAGGGAAGCATAATGCGCTGGAAATTGCTTTTAAGGTATCGGGGGTAGGATTCATTATTCCTCGCTCATATTTTGATATAGACTGCCTTGTTACGCCAATAGAATCAGCCAAATCACCCATTGATAATGAGCGAGCTTCTCTTGCGTCGGTAATACGAGAAGGAACTATCTTCCTTATCATATAATGTTCACCTCATGTGCTAAGAATTCTTTTTTCAAGCGTGCCTTTTTTCTTTCAAAGGTTTCGGCTTCTTCGGGAGACTCGATGGATATAACTTGGGGGATAATGATGGACTCAGCAATGTCTTTATATCCAGGTGCTGGAAATTGAATTACAGAGAATGTTTGTTCGTTTCCCCCAAAAGTAAGAAGTCCATAAAAAGGATCAAGTCTGTAAGGTGGTGTTTCATCAAGAAACATGGCAAATTGCCTGCATAGTGGTTCATTATTATAAGATAGGGCTTCCTTGTACTTTGACTTATATGACAATTTGGCTGGTGATACGCTGCGGGTGATATGAATAATTATGTTTTTGGAGCGTAATTCTGGTATGATATGTTTGTATGAAAATTCTCTCTGAGTAAAGTCAAAGGGGAATTCAGAATCATGACTTTCTATTTCACACTGCATCTGGACTAACTTAGTGCGTATCCTGCCACGTATATCATAGAAATAAGGATGGCTAAACACAGAGTCTTGCGTTTCCATTAATTCTTTATATGTACTATCCCCTACCTGAACTATTGAGGAAAGTGTGGATAATTCGTGTATTGATATTGCATCTTTGAAACATGTTGCCACTGTAAGATCCTCCTTATTTATAATTCGACATGAGCTTATTTTACTATATTTTAGATTTTTTGTCAACCGAACATTTGTTTTGGTGGAGGCGAGTTTCCAAGACGGCTCAAGACGTACATTTTCAAAATTTACAAATATAGGAAATTCATTACCCAAATTTACATACGCATTTACAATTTGGATGACCCAATGGGGCAGCCGCGATCTTGGTCAGCGGGGCTACAGCCCTATTGAGATTCTGCGGTACTTTTACGGGGATACCATCTATGTGAATACGGCGGAGCAGATATCCGGAATCCCGGCGTCCTGGCCCGGGTATGATCTGACGGTGGGGAGCTCCGGGCCTAAGGTGCAGCAGATGCAGGAACAGCTGGATACCATCGCCACGGTGTACTCGGCGATTCCGCGGGTGAACCCGGACGGAATTTACGGGGAGCAGACCGCCGCCGCGGTGAGGGAGTTCCAGTCGATTTTCGGACTGCCGCAGACCGGGGTGGTAAATTTTGCCACATGGTATAGAATTTCTCATATTTATGTAGGAATTACCAGGATTGCGGAGCTGGTTTAAGGGGATGTGAGAGGCGCAGGAGCGCAGGGCAGCCAGCACGCAGACAGGTACTATGTGCTGCTGACGAACCTGATTAACCGCAGGCTGGACATTGAGCCTGGAGGCAGGGATAAGGCTGATCAGAAGACCCTTATGCGCTTGAAATCTCTGGAGACAGTGGTTGAGCTGCACTTGGCTACGCTGATGGCGGAGGAACTGCCATATAAGGAAGTGTATCAGGGCGTGAAAAAATTCATTGAAGCGCTGTAGAACTGGCTGCTGAATATTCAGCCGCGAGATACGTGCTAAGTCGCACATAATAGCGGGCTTCCGGTCTCCCGGCGGCCCGCCTTTTAATCTTTAAAAAATTCAGCATAGTCTACATTGAAAATTTCTTTTATAAGCCGCAAATCACTGGCCTTTATATTCCGTTTCCCACATTCAATGTTTGCCAATGTACTGCGTGACATTAAGCTGCCATTGAGCTGGAGCTGTTCAATAAGGGCTTGTTGAGTCATGCCTTTCGCCATTCGAATATTTTGTATATTACGGCCCATTGGCACATCTTGTAAAATCCATGGCATGGACATACCCCCTCATAATTGCCACTTGTTGGTGGCATTCATATGTTGAGTATATCCTGAAAATATGATAATATTGCCACTAGATAGTGACAAACAAGAGAAAGTGGGGAAAATAATATGAAACATCCAGTTGATGACCTGCTGCAACGCTTATACCACAATTCAGACGATGATCTGCTACGAGAGTTCGAGGCCGCAGAGGCAGAGATGGAAGCCGAGGGAGGACCAGTATCGGACCCGGCAGGGTTTGAACGGCTGTGGAAGAAACTGATCGATGAGCATGAGAAGGGCGGCGCCCGGGGATGACCCGGGACGTGCTCCGCCAAAGATTGAGATTGCACCCCCGTATATGGTTGGGGCCTTTTACATATATAACGGGGTGAGGGGGATAATTCCTCACATGATATTGAGCGGTGTTCTAACTTTTTGGCGGCCGCTCATTTTTATTTTCCTACCTATTATATACTATTTTCTACCAATTTAGATTACCCTATTAGACACAGTAAAGTCACAAGAGAACCCCGTAAGTGCCGTAAATACGTTGTTTTTATGTCCGAAATGTTAATTTTGTATTAACTTGTTGAATAAATTCCGGCTTAGTGCTACAATAAGTAAGATTGTATCGTAGGCGCGGCAGCTGTATCCATGTAAAACCAAGGAATAAGCGGGACTGAGATGACAAATACTAGAAATTATTAAGAAGCAGTGTGGATGCGCCGGTTGGAAATGTATTTTATATAAGGAAGAAGTTAGGAGAGTATACCATGAACGTAATTGAGAAAGTGTTCGGGACTCACAGTGAGAGAGAGCTGAAGCTGATCAGGCCTATCGTAGCGAAGATTGAAAGCCTGCGCCCGGAGATGGTGGCAAAGTCCGATGAGGAACTGCGCGACCAGACCAGGATTTTTAAGGAGCGGCTGGAAAAGGGAGCTACCCTGGACGATATTTTGCCTGAGGCATTTGCCACTGTCCGTGAGGCGGCAAGAAGAACGCTGAATATGGAGCATTTCCCCGTGCAGCTGATCGGCGGCATTGTACTGCATCAGGGACGTATCGCAGAGATGCGTACAGGTGAAGGTAAGACGTTGGTATCCACCTGTCCCGCATACCTGAATGCGCTGGCGGGAAAAGGCGTACAGATCGTTACGGTCAATGACTATCTGGCAAAGCGTGACGCGGAGTGGATGGGACAGGTTCATCAGTTCCTGGGACTGACCGTGGGCGTGGTTTTAAATGATATGAATTCCGATGACCGCAGAAAGGCCTATGCCTGCGACATCACCTATGTGACCAACAATGAGCTGGGATTCGATTACCTGCGCGATAACATGTCCATTTACAAGGAGCAGCTGGTTCTGCGGGATCTGGACTACTGCATCATCGACGAGGTTGACTCCGTTCTGATCGACGAGGCGAGAACGCCCCTGATCATTTCCGGGCAGAGCGGCAAGTCCACCAAGCTGTACGAGGTCTGCGACATTCTGGCCCGCCAGCTGGAGAAGGGCACCGTTTCCAAGGAGTTCTCCAAGATCGACGCCATCATGGGCGAGGATGTGGAGGAGACCGGCGACTTCGTGGTGGATGAGAAGGATAAGGTGGTAAACCTGACCGAGGACGGCGTGAAGAAGGTGGAGGATTTCTTCCACATTGAGAACCTGGCCGACCCGGAGAACCTGGAGATCCAGCACAATATCATTCTGGCCCTGCGCGCCAACTACCTGATGTTCCGCGACAAGGACTATGTGGTGAAGGACGGCGAGGTTTTGATCGTCGACGAGTTTACCGGCCGTATTATGCCGGGCCGCCGTTATTCCGACGGTCTGCACCAGGCCATCGAGGCCAAGGAGCACGTGAGCGTGCGCCGCGAGAGCCGCACCCTGGCCACCATCACCTTCCAGAACTTCTTTAACAAGTTCAAGAAGAAAGCGGGTATGACCGGTACCGCCCAGACCGAGGAGAAGGAGTTCCGTAACATCTACTCCATGGACGTTATCACCATCCCCACCAACCGTCCCATGATCCGTAAGGATATGGAGGACGCGGTTTACAAGACCAAGAAAGAAAAGTACAAAGCGGTTGTGGAGTCCGTGCAGGAAGCCCACGACAAGGGACAGCCGGTTCTGGTGGGCACCATCGCCATCGAGACCTCCGAGCTGCTCAGCAACATGCTGCGCAAGCGCGGTATTCCCCATAAAGTATTGAACGCCAAGTTCCACGAGCTGGAGGCTGAGATCGTGGCGGACGCCGGTATCCACGGCGCCGTGACCATCGCCACCAACATGGCCGGCCGTGGTACGGATATCAAGCTGGACGACGAGGCCAAGGAGCTGGGCGGATTAAAGATCATCGGCACAGAGCGCCATGAGTCCCGCCGTATCGATAACCAGCTGCGCGGACGTTCCGGACGTCAGGGAGACCCGGGTGAATCCCGCTTCTACCTGTCCCTGGAGGACGATCTGCTGCGCCTGTTCGGCTCCGACCGTCTGATGAAGATGTTCGAGGCCATGGGCGTGCCCGAGGGCGAGCAGATTGAGCACAAGATGCTCTCCAACGCCATCGAGAAGGCCCAGATGAAGATCGAGAGCAACAACTACGGCATCCGTGAGCAGCTGCTCAAGTATGACGAGGTGAACAACGAGCAGCGCGAGGTGATTTATCAGGAGCGCCGCAAGGTTCTGGACGGCGACAACATGCGCGATCTGGTTCTGAAGATGATCACCGACATCGTGGAGAACGCCGTGGATATGTCCATCTCCGACGAGCAGACTCCCGAGAACTGGGATCTGAAGGAATTAAATACCCTGCTTCTGCCCGTGATTCCGTTAAAGCCCATCACGCTGACGGAAGAGCGCAAGAAGATGAAGAAGAACGAGTTAAAGCACATGCTCAAGGAAGAGGCCATCAAGCTGTACGAGACCAAGGAGGCAGAGTTCCCGGAGCCGGAGCAGATCCGCGAGATCGAGCGCGTGGTGCTTTTGAAGGTCATCGACAACAAGTGGATGGCTCACTTGGACGATATGGATCAGCTGCGCGAGGGCATCGGCCTGCAGGCTTACGGCCAGCGCGATCCGGCGGTTGAGTACAAGATGCAGGGCTATGAGATGTACGAGGCCATGATGGCTTCCATCCAGGAGGAGACCGTGCGCATCCTGTTCCACATCCGCGTGGAGCAGAAGGTGGAGCGCGAGCCCGCCGCCAAGGTGACCGGCACCAACAAGGACGATTCCTCTCCCAGCGCACCCAAGAAACGCGCCGAGCAGAAGATTTATCCCAATGATCCCTGCCCCTGCGGTTCCGGCAAAAAGTATAAGCAGTGCCACGGAAGAATCAAATAAAAGGGAATTTTTTCCAGATAGAAAAGGCCGGTATGCATTGGCATTTACCGGCCTTTTAAAATAAGGTGGCCCAAAACGGCCCCACAAATTAAATTTTATGAAAGAAGGTGAAGCTGTGGTTGAGTTAGATAATTTTAAGTATACGTTGTCAACGTATGACAAACCATTAGTGGAAGTGAGGGATTCACTTTGACCTGGACAACAAGGTCAGACGAATCGCTGAATTAGACAAATCCATGGAGGAGCCGGGCTTTTGGGACGACCCCGAGAAATCCACGCGTATGGTCCGCGAGGCCAAGAACTTAAAGGACGACGTGGAGACTTACCGGGAGCTGGAACAGGAGTACGACGATATCCAGGTGATGATCCAGATGGGCTACGAGGAGAACGACGCTTCCGTGATCCCGGATATCCAGGAGATGCTGGATCATTTTATCAAAACGCTGGAGGACATGCGCTTAAAGCTGCTCCTGTCCGGCGAGTACGACAAGAACAACGCAATTCTGCGCCTGAACGCGGGTGCGGGCGGCACGGAGTCCTGCGACTGGTGCAGCATGCTCTACCGTATGTACTGCCGCTGGGCGGAGCGCAAGGGCTTCAAGTACGAGGTGCTGGACTTTTTGGACGGCGACGAGGCGGGCATCAAGTCCGTCACCATCCAGGTGAACGGGGAGAACGCCTACGGCTACCTGCGTTCCGAGCACGGTGTACACCGCCTGGTGCGAATCTCGCCCTTCAACGCGGCGGGCAAGCGCCAGACTTCCTTTGTGTCCTGCGACGTGATGCCCGACATCGAGGCAGACTTGGACGTGGAGGTCAATGCGGACGATATCCGCGTGGACACCTACCGTTCCAGCGGCGCGGGCGGCCAGCATATCAACAAGACTTCCTCGGCCATCCGCATCACCCACATGCCCACCGGCATCGTGGTGACCTGCCAGAACGAGCGGTCCCAGTTCCAGAACAAGGATAAGGCCATGCAGATGTTGAAGGCCAAGCTGTACATGCTCAAGCAGCAGGAGAGCGCGGCCAAGGCCGCGGGCATCCGCGGCGAGGTGAAGGACATCGGCTGGGGTAACCAGATCCGTTCCTACGTGCTTCAGCCCTACACCATGGTCAAGGACCACCGAACCGGCGAGGAGAGCGGCAATGTAGACGCGGTGCTGGACGGCAGCATCGATTCCTTCATCAGCGCCTACCTGCGCTGGATGAGCCTGGGCTGTCCCAACAAGAACGCGTCGGTTGACGACTGACAAGCGCGACTTCAATACGCAAGATAAACCGTTTGCCGCGGCATCCGGCCCCCTTTTGGGGGACGGGGCCGCGGTATTTTGAATGGAAGGGCCGCCTGGGGAGAACATTGGTGTCCGCGCCGTTTCCCGGGCTTGCGTTTTTGCGCGTACACGCCCATAAAAATGAAAAATCAGTTGCATTTTCATGGGAAATGTGCTAACATCTTCCACATGAGTACAGATGTATTTCTAATACGGACATATGGACGGAGGCAGTTCGCAGGCCGCCGGAGATCAGATTTCGTGAAAGGACGTATATGGAGGACAAGAGTAAATACTTTGTAGTAAAACAGAAGGCGGTGCCGGAAGTGCTTTTAAAGGTGGTTGAGGCCAAAAAGCTGCTGGAATCGGAGCGCGCGATCACGGTGCAGGAGGCCACCGACAAGGTGGGCATCAGCCGCAGCTCGTTTTATAAGTACAAGGACGACATTTTCCCGTTCTACGACAACACCAAGGGAAAGACGATCACTCTGGTGGTCCAGATGGACGACGAGCAGGGGCTGCTCAGCGACCTGCTGCACGTGGTGGCGGTCTACAAGGCCAATATTCTGACCATCCACCAGAGTATCCCGGTCAACGGCGTGGCCACGCTGACCCTCAGCGTGGAGGTGCGGGAGAACACGGGGAATGTGTCCAGCATGGTGGAGGAGCTGGAGGAGCTGGACGGCATCCACTATGTGAAGATACTGGCCAGGGAGTGAGAGACGGCCTTTCGGGGCCGGTATGATTTTGCCGCAAAGGGCGGCGGGACGGGCAGGGACTGCCCATTCAATCAATGACAGGGAGTGTGTGGACATGATAAAAGTAGCGGTAATGGGATACGGGACCATCGGTTCCGGCGTAGCGGAGATATTGGATCAGAACCGGGATGTGATCGCCGGGCAGGCGGGGCAGGATGTGGAATTAAAGTACGTCCTGGATCTGCGGGATTTTCCGGACAGCCCGGTGGCGGACAAGATTGTCCACGATTTCAAGGTGATCGAGCAGGACGGGGAAGTGGAGATTGTGGTGGAGACCATGGGCGGCCTGAATCCGGCCTACCCCTTCGTGAAGGCCTGCCTGGAGGCCGGCAAGCATGTAATCACCTCCAACAAGGCGCTGGTGGCGGCCTACGGCACCGAGCTGTTGCAGATCGCCCGGGACAAAAACGTGAATTTCTTTTTTGAGGCCAGCGTGGGCGGCGGCATCCCCATCATCCGGCCCCTGTACCGCTGCCTGATGGGCGAGCGCATTGAGGAGATCACCGGCATTTTAAACGGCACCACCAACTTTATCCTGACCAAGATGGATAAGGAAGGAGCTTCCTTTGAGGGCGCGCTGAAGGAGGCCCAGAACCTGGGCTATGCGGAGCGCAACCCGGAGGCGGACGTGGAGGGACACGACACCTGCCGCAAGATCGCCATTCTCACCGCCATGGCTACGGGCCGGGAGGTGAATTTCGAGGATATCTACACGGAAGGGATCACGAAGATCACGGACGTGGACTTTAAATACGCGGAGAAAATGGGAACCTCAGTGAAGCTGTTCGGAACCAGCCGTATAAGCGGCGGCCGGGTCAGCGCCTTTGTGGCCCCGGTGATGATCGGCAAGGACCATCCGCTGTACGCGGTTAGCGACGTTTACAACGGCATCATGGTGCGCGGTAATATGCTGGGAACGTCCATGTTCTACGGCAGCGGCGCGGGCAAGCTGCCCACTGCCAGCGCGGTGATCGCGGACATCATCGAGGCGGCTCAGAACATGAAGCGTAATGTCCGCCTGGGCTGGACGTCTGAGCGCCAGGCCGTGGAGCCCATGGACCGGGTTTCTTTCCGGTATTTTATCCGTATGGCGGGCACCTACCGCAACAAGGAGCAGGACGTGCGCGCCGCCTTTGGACCGGTGGAGGTGGTGGAGCTCTACGGAATGGACGAATTTGCCGTGCTCACCCGGGAGATGACCGAGGGCGAAATGAAAGCCGCGGTTTCCGGCTACAACGCGGCAGAGGCCGAGCGCTCGGAGTACGGCGTCAAGCAGACGATCCGGGCCATGGTCTAAAATTGCGTCCGGAGTGGAGTGAGCGAATTGAAAACGATCATACGATTTGTTGAATTTATGGCAGGGCAGGGGTTTCCCTGCCTGTTCCATCTTATGACGGGACTTTACTGCCCCGGCTGCGGCGGGACCCGGGCGGTCCGCGCTCTGCTCAGGGGCGATCTGGCCATGAGCTTCCAGTATCATCCGCTGGTGCTCTACATGGCGGCGGTGATTCTGGCCGAGGCGGTGAGCTTCGGGATCGCCAGGGCAACAAAAAACCCCAGATGGTTTCTGGGGCATGTGCTTGGCTTTGTCTATATCGGGGTGGGAATCATCCTGGCCAACTGGATATTTAAAAATTATATGCTGGTGTTTCAGGGCGTTGACCTGATACCGCCGTGGCCGTACTGGACAACCTGGTCCGGCACCCATTAGGGCATCGGCAGGGAATCCATAGGCACGCCGTAAACCTGCTCGAACACCTGCTTGAACTGTTTGATCATCTCGCTGAGATAGGGCCATTTCTCCGGCTCGCGGATGGCACTGTAGTATGCGATCATGGCGTAGCAGACAAAGAAGGTCAGAGCCACGGCCACCGCGCAGAGAACCAGGCCGATGACGGCGTGGGTGCAGAAGGATTTCTTGGGGCGGATGTCCGCGTTCCGGGACATGATGGCCATGACGATACCGATGGCGCCGCAGATCAGACCGCTGGGGAAACAGCAGCAGGCGCAGAGCACGCCCACGATGCCGGCCACCATGGAGCAGATGGCAAGGCGCTCGGAGGAATCGCCGGGCTGGGAGTTTTTCGGCTGTTTCTGGTCGGAAGCGATATATTTATTCTGAAGATCCGGTTTTTCATTCATAATGTATGCTGGTTGCCTTTCCTGGTGATTGAACGGTAAAAATGCTATCCTGGCTATTCTATCACGAAAATTGCAGGCTGTCCAGACGGGGAACGAAGGGAATATCAAGGGAAAACCCGGCCAGGCCCGTTTCCGGGGCGGAGCGGACCGCAAGAATGTTGACAAACAGGGGAATTCAGGATATATTTGGAGCTGTGAGTTTGACAGAAGCCGTATCAATAAGAGGAAGAGCAAATGGATATTATTAAGACACTGGCAGAAGAACTGAAAATCGGCCGCGGCCAGGTGGAAGCGACTGTAAAATTAATTGACGAGGGAAACACCATCCCCTTTATCGCCCGTTACCGCAAGGAGATGACAGGCTCCCTAAACGACGAGGTGCTGCGCGATCTGGACGAGCGCCTGCGCTATCTGCGCAACCTGGAGGACCGCAAGGAGCAGGTGATCGCCTCCATCCGCGACCAGGAAAAACTGACCCCGGAGCTGGAACAGCAGATCCGCGCGGCGGCCACCCTGGTGGCGGTGGAAGATTTGTACCGCCCCTATAAGCCCAAACGCCGCACCAGAGCCACCATCGCAAAAGAGAAAGGGTTGGAGCCGCTGGCGGACCTGATTCTCATGCAGATGGCGAAGGAGCCCCTTGAAAAGGCGGCGGCCCCGTACATTTCCCAGGAAAAGGGCGTGGAGACGGCGGAGGAGGCCATAAGCGGCGCCAGGGATATTCTGGCGGAGCGGGTGTCCGACAACGCCCAGTACCGTACCTACATCCGCAGCGCCACCATGCGGGAGGGAATGCTCCAGTCCACGGCCAAGGATGAGAAAGCCCAGACGGTCTATGAGACCTACTACAACTACGAGGAGCCCATCCGGAAGGCGGCGGGCCACCGGGTATTGGCCTTAAACCGCGGCGAGAACGAGAAGGCGCTGGTGGTGAAGGTGACGGCCCCGGAGGAAACGATCCTGCGCTACCTGGAAAAACAGGTGATCGTGCGGGAAAACCCCTACACCACGCCCGCGCTGAAAGCGGTGGTGCAGGACAGCTATGAGCGCCTGATCGCCCCCTCCATTGAGCGCGAGGTGCGCAACGAGCTGACGGAGAAAGCCGAGGAGGGCGCCATCAAGGTGTTCGGCAAGAACTTAGAGCAGCTGCTCATGCAGCCACCCATTGTGGGCCGCGTGGTGCTGGGCTGGGATCCGGCGTTCCGCACCGGCTGTAAGCTGGCTGTGGTGGACGGCACGGGCAAGGTGCTGGACACCGTGGTGATCTACCCAACCGCGCCCCAGAACCGGGTGGAGGAGTCCAAGAAGATTTTAAAGAACCTGATCAGGAAATACAACGTTTCCCTGATCTCCGTGGGCAACGGCACGGCGTCCCGGGAATCCGAGCAGATCATCGTGGACCTGCTGAAGGAGATCAAGGAGCAGGTGCAGTATGTGATCGTCAACGAGGCGGGGGCATCCGTGTACTCGGCCAGCAAGCTGGCCACCGAGGAGTTCCCGCAGTTCGACGTGGGGCAGAGGAGCGCCGTGTCCATTGCCAGAAGGCTGCAGGACCCGCTGTCCGAGCTGGTGAAGATCGACCCCAAGTCCATCGGCGTGGGCCAGTACCAGCACGATATGAACCAGAAGCGCCTGGGCGAGGCTCTGGGAGGCGTGGTGGAGGACTGCGTGAACAAGGTGGGCGTGGACTTAAACACGGCCTCCGCCTCTTTGCTTGAGTACATTTCCGGCATCAGCAAGGCCCTGGCGAAGAACATTGTGGCCTACCGGGAGGAGAACGGAGCGTTTTCCAACCGCAGGCAGCTGCTTAAGGTGGCCAAGCTGGGCCCCAAGGCCTTTGAGCAGTGCGCGGGCTTTATGCGCATTCTGGGCGGGGAGAATCCCCTGGACGCCACCAGCGTGCACCCGGAGAGCTACAAGGCCGCGGGCGCGCTTTTAGAGAAGCTGGGCTACAAGCCGGAGGAGCTGAAGGCCGGGGGACTTTCCGGGATCCGCGGCAAGGTGCGGGATTACCGCAAAATGGCCGCAGAGCTGGGCGTTGGCGAGATCACTCTCCGGGACATTGTGAGCGAGTTGGAGAAGCCGGCCCGGGACCCCAGGGATGAGATGCCAAGGCCGATCCTGAGGACCGACGTTATGGATATGAAGGACTTAAAGCCGGGAATGGTGCTCAAGGGCACGGTGCGCAACGTCATCGACTTCGGCGCTTTTGTGGACATCGGCGTGCACCAGGACGGTCTGGTACACATTTCCCAGATGACGGACCGCTACATCAAGCACCCCCTGGAGGCCGTCAGCGTGGGCGACGTGGTGGATGTGAAGGTGCTGGGCGTGGATCTGGCCAAGAACCGGATCTCCCTGACAATGAAAGGGCTGAAATAATGGTATATGAGTCGAATACGCCCCAGGAGACCTTTGAGCTGGGGAAAAGGCTGGGAGCGGAGGCGAAACCCGGCCAGGTCTACTGCCTGGACGGGGACCTGGGCGTGGGCAAAACCGTGTTCACCCAGGGATTTGCCCGGGGCCTTGGGATTACGGGGCCGGTGAACAGCCCCACCTTCACCATTGTGCAGCAGTACGAGGAAGGGCGGCTGCCGCTGTACCATTTTGACGTGTACCGAATCGGCGATATCAGCGAGATGGACGAGATCGGCTATGAGGACTGCTTTTACGGGAGCGGGGTCAGCCTGATCGAGTGGTCGGAACTGATTGAGGAGCTTCTGCCGGAACGCGCGGTGCATGTGACCATTGAAAAGGATCTGGAGCGGGGGTTTGACTTCCGCCGGATCCGGGTGGAGGGACTGGAATGAGAATACTGGGAATCGAGAGTTCGTCCCTGGTGGCCAGCGTGGCCCTGGTGACGGACGATATATTGACGGCGGAGTACACGGTGGACTTCAAGAAGACCCACTCGCAGACGCTGCTGCCCATGCTGGATGAGATCATGAACATGCTGGGTCTGGAAATGGACACGGTGGACGCCATCGCCGTGGCCGGAGGTCCCGGCTCCTTTACCGGGCTGCGCATCGGAGCCGCCACCGCCAAGGGGCTGGGTCTGGCGCTTGACAAGCCGCTGATCCATGTGCCCACGGTGGACGCCATGGCCTGGAACCTGTGGGGCGCGGCCGGTCTTGTCTGCCCCATCATGGACGCCAAACGGCGGCAGGTGTACACCGGCCTGTACCGGATGGAAAACGGCATCCAGGTGATCAAAAAACAGTGCGCAATGGATGCGGGCGAGCTGGCCGCAGAGCTCAACGGCCTGGGCCTGCCGGTGATTTTCCTGGGGGACGGGGTTCCGGTGTACCGGGAGCTGTTTGAGGAGCTGCTCACAGTGCCCTTCCGGTTCGCACCCGCCCAGATGAACCGCCAGAGAGGCGCCTGCGTGGCGGCGCTTGGCATGTTGGTCATGACGGAAACGGCGGGCGGGTACGACGGGGCCTTTGAGGTGTCCTCGGACGAGTTTACCCCGGATTACCTGAGAAAGCCCCAGGCGGAGCGGGAGCGGGAAGCCAGAATCAGCCCCGAGGGAGCCGCGGCGCGGCTGGCCGGGGACCGGTAGGGAGCGGGAAAGGAATGGCGAAAATGGAACGGACCGGTGCAGTGCGCCCCATGCGGGCGGAAGATTTGGAGAGCGTGGCGCGGCTGGAGCAGACGTGCTTTTCGGAGAGCTGGTCGGAAAACCTGCTGAGATCCGGCCTGGACAACCGGCTGGATTCCTATCTGGTCTACGAGGAGCTGGGGGCCGTGCTTGGCTACTGCGTACTGCGCACCCTGGCGGACGAAGGGGAAATCCAGCGCATCGCGGTGGATCCGGCCTTCCGCAGGCAGGGGATCGCCAGGAAATTAATGGAGTCCATGGCAGCGGTTGCCAGAATGAAGGGGGCCCGGGAGGTGGCTTTGGAGGTGCGCGAGAGCAACGTAAGCGCCCGAAAGCTCTATGAATCCTATGGTTTCCGGCAGGAGGCGGTCCGCCGGGACTATTACCGCAACCCCGCGGAGGATGCCATCATCATGTGGAACCGCAGGATTTGAAACAATTTCCACTTAAATTCGACAGGTTTTGCGTATATAATGGAGAGGAATCAGACATTCCTCTCTATTTTTAGTGATACAGGCCTCCCCGCTTAACCGGCGGGAAAACGGCCGGCTCTTACGGATCTGCGGAAAGGGGAGAGCGGATGGATGGAGGATTGAGAAAGGTGAGGGTAATCCATGAGAAAGTACAATAGGAACGGGCAGCTGGACACAGTAATCTGCAACTGCTGCGGAAAGAAATTGATTGTGGATCAGGGTATCTTGCGCGAGGGCTGCATCTGCGTTGACCACGCCTGGGATTTTTTCTCCGAGAAGGACGGGGAAATCCACCATTTTGACTTGTGCGAGAGCTGCTACGATGAACTGACGAACCAGTTTAAAATCGCGGTGGATGTGGACGAACAGGTAGAATTTCTGTAGGAAATATTAAGAAGGATTAAGGTTGTTTAAGGCTTTTCTTAACGGTATTGAGCCGTGCCCGGATCTATGGTAATGTTGAATTACACATAGACCGGGCGTTTTCATTTGCATGCAATGGACCGTCGGCGCAGCTGAGAGGTTGTCCGATCCAGCGGTTCGGCGGCATTTTACATCCGCGACAGGCGGGTGGACGCTCCAGCGAAAAAGGGAGGAATTGTATTATGAAGAGAGGAAAACAACTGACAATCGGGCTGCTGATGTGCGCGCTGCTTGCCGGGCTTTTGAGCGGCTGCGGAGCCGGAGGCGGCAAGACGGCTTCGGCCACAGAGGCGGCGGTAAAGGTGGAGGCCGGTTCCTACGCCAGCGAGACCATGGCGGCGCAGAGCCAGTGGGACGGCGCGGTTATGGAGGCAGAGGGACCCCCTTTAAGCCACAACACGGAGGAGTACAATTACATCGCTGAAAACGCGTTCCTGGCGGTGGCAAACGCTCCGCTGTCCACCTTTGCGGCGGATGTGGACACGGCCTCCTACGCCAATATCCGGCGCAAAATCCTGGAGGGAAACGAGGTGCCTGCGGACGCGGTGCGCATCGAGGAGATGCTCAACTATTTTACATACGATTATCCGGAACCGACGGAGGGCGAGCCGTTTTCCGTGACCACCTATATCGGGGACTGTCCCTGGAATGAGAACCATAAGCTGTTACAGATCGGCCTGCAGGCGGAGAAGCCGGATCTGGAGGACCAGAAGCCGTCCAATCTGGTATTTCTGATCGACGTGTCCGGCTCCATGGAGTCCGCGGACAAATTGGGGCTGGTGAAACGGGCGTTTCTGCTGCTGACGGAGAATCTGCGGCCCGAGGACACGGTGTCCATCGTCACCTACGCCTCCAGCGACACGGTGGTGTTAGACGGCGTCTCAGGCGAAGAGAAAGCCGCAATCATGACCGCCATTGAGAATCTGACCGCAGGGGGCAGTACGGACGGCTCCAAGGGCATTGAGACGGCTTACCGGCTGGCTGAGGAGCATTTTCAGAAGGACGGCAACAACCGGGTGATTCTGGCCACGGACGGCGATTTAAACCTGGGTCTCACCAGCGAGGGGGACTTGACCCGCCTGATCCAGAAGAAAAAGGAGAGCGGCGTGTTCCTGTCCGTCATGGGCTTTGGCACGGGAAATATCAAGGACAACAAGATGGAAGCGCTGGCGGACAACGGAAACGGCCAGTACGCTTATGTGGACAGTCTGATGGAAGCGAAACGGGTGCTGGTGGAGGAACTGGGCGGCACGCTGTTTACCGTGGCCAAGGACGTCAAGCTCCAGGTGGAGTTCAATCCGGCTAAGGTCAAGGGCTACCGGCTGATCGGCTACGAGAACCGCCTGATGGAGGCCAGGGATTTTGACGACGACGCCAAGGACGGCGGCGAGATCGGTGCGGGCCACCGGGTGACCGCGCTCTACGAGCTGGTGCCGGCCGGATCGGACGAGGATTTGGGAGAGGTGGAGCTCAAATACGGCGCGGGAAATGCCTCAGCGGCCGGAAACGGTGAGAACGGCGGGGCAGAGGCGAAACCGGCGGAAGGGGCCCCCGCACCGGGCGCGGACTCCGAGTGGCTGACGCTCAAAGTGCGCTACAAAGAGCCGGACGGGGATCAGAGCCGCCTGCTGGAGTATCCGGTGGACGACAGCGCGGTCTGCCGGGAACTGCCGCCGGACATGCGCTTCGCCTCCTGCGTGGCCCAGACCGGTATGCTGCTGCGGGACTCCGAGTACGCGGGCGGCTCCAGCTACAAGGCCATCGCGGCCGAGCTGGAGCGGGTGGACGGCCTTCCCGGCGACCCGTACAAGGAAGAATTTCTCTATCTGGTGAAGCGGCTGGCTGCGATGTGAGGGCCTGCCCGCGGGAAAGTTTTGCCGGGAACGCAACATTTCCCGGCGCCCACTTGATTATTTCCGCCCAGTTGTGTTATGATTCAGCAAGGAATATATGTAACGGTTCAGATGGCTCATCTTCTTGACCGGAAAAGATCGGTCAAGAAGCATCGGATATCCATCCGATGTGAAAATTGGCACGAAAATCCGCTTACAAGCAAGCTTGACACGGCTTCCCGCGCCAATTTTCCCGCCGTCTGAACTGTTACGAATATATAAAGAATGAGGACAAACCTATGCTGGATATATGTTTATTGGGAACAGGCGGGATGATGCCGCTGCCTTACCGCTGGCTCACATCCATGATGGCCCGGTGCGGCGGCAGCAACCTGCTGATCGACTGCGGCGAGGGCACGCAGATTGCGCTTAAGGAGAAGGGCTGGAGCCCCAAACCCATCGACGTGATCTGCTTTACCCATTACCATGCGGACCACATCAGCGGCCTTCCGGGGCTGCTGTTGACCATGGGAAACGCTGAGCGGACCGAGCCGCTGACGCTCGTAGGCCCCAAGGGGCTGGAGCGGGTGGTGGGAGCTCTGCGCACCATCGCCCCGGAGCTGCCTTTTGAGCTGCGCTTTATCGAGCTGGCGGAGAACCGGGAGCGGCTGCAGCTGGGCCCCTATGTGATCGACGCCTACCGGGTGAACCACAACGTGATCTGTTACGGTTACGCTGTCTCCATCCTCCGAACCGGCCGTTTCGACGTGGACAAGGCCCGGGAGCAGGAGATTCCCCAGAAGTTCTGGAGCCGTCTGCAGAAGGGCGAGGAGATTGAGCACGAGGGACGCCTGCTGACGCCGGATCTGGTGCTGGGGCCGGACCGGAAGGGACTCAAGGTGGTCTACTGCACGGACACCCGCCCGGTGCCCGTGATCGCGGAGTACGCCGAAGGGGCGGACCTGTTCATCTGCGAAGGCATGTACGGCGAGAAGGAGAAGGCCGCCAAGGCCCGGGAGTACAAGCACATGACCTTTTACGAAGCGGCGGAGCTGGCCAAAAAGGCCCAGCCCGCGGAAATGTGGCTGACCCATTACAGCCCCTCTCTGACCAGGCCCGAGGAGTATATGAACGAGGTACGCCAGATTTTCCCACGGGCAAAGGCCGCAAAGGACGGCTGGACGGTGGAACTGGGATTTGCGGAAGATTAGATCAAAGGCCTGCGGGCAGATGGAGATTAGGGAAATGAACGAAGATGTTTTAATACTGGCGATTGAGAGCTCCTGCGACGAGACGGCCGCAGCTGTGGTGAAAAACGGGCGGACCGTGCTGTCCAACGTGATTTCCTCACAGATCAGCACCCACACGATTTACGGCGGGGTGGTGCCGGAGATCGCGTCCAGAGAGCACATCAAGGCGGTTAATTACGTGATAAGGCGCGCGCTGGCGGAGGCCGGTGTGGGGCTTCCGGAGATCACCGCGGTGGGCGTCACCTACGGGCCTGGGTTAGTGGGCGCTCTTTTGGTGGGCGTGGCGGAGGCCAAGGCCCTGGCTTACGCGGCGAAGAAGCCGCTGATCGGCGTGCATCATATTGAAGGCCATGTTTCGGCCAATTTCATCGAGCATCCGGACCTGGAGCCGCCGTTTGTGTGTCTGATCGTGTCCGGCGGCCACACGCATCTGGTGATCGTGAAGGATTACGGCAAGTTTGAGATTCTGGGGCGCACCAGGGACGATGCCGCAGGGGAGGCATTTGACAAGGTGGCCCGTGCGGTGGGGCTGGGATACCCCGGCGGCCCCAAGGTGGACAGGACGGCCCGGGAGGGGAACCCCCACGCCATTGAGTTTCCCCGGGGCAAGGTGGACGGCTCGCCCTACGACTTCAGCTTCAGCGGCTTAAAGTCTGCGGTGCTCAACCACATCAACCACGCGAAAATGACCGGCGAGGAGATCCATGTGCCGGATTTGGTGGCATCCTTCCAGAATTCGGTGGTGGACTCCCTGGTGAGCCGCACTGTGATGGCGGCGAAGGAGTACGGCTACGGGCAGGTGGCCATCGCGGGCGGGGTGGCATCCAACACGGCGCTGCGCGCGGCCATGGAGCAGGCCTGCAACAAGGCGGGGATCCGGTGCTGTTATCCGTCCCCTGTTCTGTGCACGGACAACGCGGCCATGATCGGAGCGGCCGCCTACTATGAATACTGCAATGGAAATATTGCGGGCTGGGATCTGAATGCAGTGCCGAACTTAAAGCTGGGGGAGCGGTAATGATGGGAGCGGAGGCTAAGAATGCGGTTTGCACCGCGGTGGTGCTGGCGGCGGGCAGAGGAACCCGTATGGGGATAAGCCAGGCCAAGCAGTACCTGGAGATCGGCGGGAAGCCGGTGCTGGCCTATGCGCTGGAGGCGTTCCAGCAGTCCCCCGCAATCGATGGCATCGTGCTGGTAACGGACCGGGATCACATGGAATACTGCAGAACGGAGATTGTGGAGCCTTACGGAATCCGCAAGGTTTCGGTGTATGCGGAGGGCGGTCGGGAGCGCTACGAGAGCGTCTGGAACGCCCTGAAGGCCATCGCCCCTGCCTCTGACAGACAGTACGTGTTTATTCACGACGGCGCGCGCCCCTTTGTCACCCCGGAAATAATCGGGCGGGCGTATAAAGCGGTACAAAAATGGAAAGCATGTGTGGTAGGGATGCCGGTGAAGGACACGATTAAGGTGACGGACGCGGACGGGGACATAGTGTCCAGCCCGGACCGCCGTCTGGTGTGGATGGCCCAGACGCCCCAGGTTTTTGAGCTGGAGCTGATCCGGGAAGCGATGAGACGCCAGCTGATGGAGGACTGCAGCCGGATTACCGACGACGCCATGGTGGTGGAGCGGCAGATGGGTGTGCGGGTCCATATGGTGGAGGGCAGCTACGAGAACATCAAAATCACCACGCCGGAGGACCTGGACATCGCGGAAGTTTTTGCGAAACAGCAGAGAACGGGCCGGTTCTGAGCCACGGTTTTTCCCGTTAAATAAGGGAAAAACAAGGTTTTTGAAAAAAATTAAAAAAAGTTTTATAAAGTGCTTGACAAATAATGAAATATTTTGTATTATAGACGAGCTGGTTCACGAGAGCAAACAACGAACAGCACATGGAGAGATATCGAAGTGGTCATAACGAGGCGGTCTTGAAAACCGTTTGTCCGCAAGGGCGCGTGGGTTCGAATCCCACTCTCTCCGCTGGCAAGGTTTCATCGCCCGAGTTAATAATATAGAGCAACAAAGATTTAGCCAAGCAGAAGTACCCAAGTGGCTGAAGGGGCTCCCCTGGAAAGGGAGTAGGTCGTTAGTAGCGGCGCGAGGGTTCAAATCCCTCCTTCTGCGTTCGACATAAGCGCCTGGCGCGAATGTCAGACAGAACCTTGAAAATCAAAGATTGAACAGTATGTAAAACCCTGAAAATTCTAAAGAAAAAGGTCTGGTTTGGACCTTTGGATTTGAGAAAATTCAGAACAAAACCAAGTAATGAAGGTTAAAGATAACTAGCCAAGCTAAGTAGTCTAAGACCAAGAATCAACTTTTAATTTGAGAGTTTGATCCTGGCTCAGGATGA
>OJKJ01000137.1_pt1 | contig 59245 bp, 54 predicted proteins | sample 1596491 | NCBI WGS metagenome assembly OJKJ01 (sample SAMEA4350160, study PRJEB24818) | metagenome | biome: human; feature: gut; material: faeces | place: Denmark | collected 2013-09
TGCTATTGATGCGCTTAGGCTTATAACCATTACGGTAATCATCCGTGTCTGAACGTTCTGATTTTTCATAGCCCAGGTGCTCATCCATCTCTGCTTCCATCATTTCTTTGATTGTGCCGCCAAGCAGATCCTTGAGAGCAGCCTGAATATCCTCTGCGGACTGGATGTCATACTCCTGAAGGAGCTGCTGGATAATGTTCCTTTTACCATCTGTCATTTGTACTTTGTGTACGGGTTTCTTTTCTCTTGCCATAATAAAAGGCCTCCTATGATTTTTATTTTACCATAGAAGACCTTATAAAACCTTAGTTACAGAAAAACTTTCACATACTCACTTCTTTATTACCAGCAGCTCAGAGTACAGTCACTTTTACCGAAATCAAACCTCCACCATCTCTCCAGAGTGCGGCTCCGGTTTTTCATTCGGATCTCGTGATCCGAAAAGGAGAAATGATCCCGGAAATATCGAATTCTGCTTCGGTTGCACTTCTTTTGCGGATTGGAGGGATCCTGAATGCTGAATAATACAACTGGATTCCCCCCAATTAATATCGCTGCCGGATATACAGATTTACGGCGCGGGATCGATGGTCTGGCTTCCATCGTGAAATTTAACTTCCAGCTGTATCCGTATGAAAAGGATATTCTTTTCCTTTTCTGCGGTAGACGCAGTGACCGCATAAAAGGGCTTGTATGGGAAGTAGATGGATTTCTTCTCCTTTACAAAAGACTGGAGCTCGGCGGCTTCACCTGGCCCCATACAAAAGAAGAGGCGCTGGAGATCACACCGGAACAATACCAGGCATTGATGCAGGGTCTGGAGATTGTCTCCAGACATCAGATCCGGGAAGTGCATCCACAGGATCTTCATTAAAAGGTAATCAAGCATTTCTAAAAAAGAAAATGCCGGAATCCCTTATAAAATAAGGAAAATCCAGCATTATCCAGCGTGGAGCTGAGGGGAATCGAACCCCTGTCCGAAAACCAATTCCCTGTTCTTCTACTATCATAGTCCTTTATTTGACATTCCCTCTGCCGTCAGAGAAAGGACACCCGGACGGTTTCAGTAGCTTCATATTACGCCCATATGCTCAAAGCTTTGCATAAGTCGTTTCCTGCATAGTCGATGCCAGGGTCTTAAAGTGCAGGTGCTCTAAGTCTGACAGCCGCAATTAAGCGGCGATTGCTAAATTGTCTTCAGCGTTTGTATTTATTGTTGCCATTTGACCCATCGCATGGGGATAGCTTCACCAGCTGCATGATCCCCGTCGAAACCAGTACAACCCCTGAATGATAACAGGACTGGCCGGTCCGCTCGCAGTTTCCAAAACCGGGCGAACCTTGCGGAGCTTGTAACAAGCTGCCGGCACCTATTGAGGCACCGTTAACATAATAGCAGTTTCACGGCCGTCTGTCAAGGCCCGGCAGCGTTGTTGTAGGGGAATTGTAAGAAAAATTGTAAAAATATTCCTGATCACGATTCCTGATTTTTAGTTTCCAGGTACTCCAGTATCTCCGCCGCATTGGTGTCCGGCTTGGCCTTGGGATACACCTTTTCGATCACACCCTCGGGATCGATGATATAGGTGGAGCGGACCACGCCAAAGCTCACCTTGCCGTAGAGCTTTTTCTCCTGCCACACGTCGTAGGCCTTGATGGCCGTCAGCTCCGGGTCGGAGACCAGGATGAAGGGCAGGTTGTACTTCTCGGCAAATTTCTGGTGGGAGGTCTGGCTGTCTTTGCTGACGCCGATCACCACCACGTCCTTCTGCTTAAAGCCCTCGTAGGCTCCCGCGAAGGCGCAGGCCTCCCGGGTGCAGCCCGGCGTGTTGTCCCGGGGGTAAAAATACAGCACCACCCGTTTTCCCCTGTAATTCTCCAGTGAAATCATGTTCCCGTCTTTGTCCGGCAGTGAAAATACCGGCGCTTTTGTTCCTGCTTCCAGCATATGTGTTACCTCCTGTTTTCTTTGACTGTTTCCTTAATAAATATCAGATTCTTCGCATCGGAGAGCTCGCCGCGGTACCGGTAGCCCAAACGGTCGAATTCCCGGATTTGCTCCGGCGTCTGAATCCGGCGCTCCGCCAGATAGCGGACCATTTCGCCGCGGGCCATCTTGGCCTCCGTAGCTTTGACCTTAATTTTGGGATTCCCGTTTTTGTCCGTTTCCATACAGCCGAACACCACGTTGAGAAACACTACGTCCGGCTCCAGATAGGGCTCCACGGCTTTGCTGTACTCCTTAGAGGCCAGATTGACTACGATCCGGTCCTCACGAACCAGCTCCCGGTAGATCCGTTCACCCCAGAAGCTGTAGAGGTCGGTGAAATGCCGCCCGCCCAGCTCCAGATCGATCCTGGCCTGCATCTCCAGCCGGTAGGGTACGATCCCGTCCAGAGGCCGCAGGATTCCGTAGAAACCGGAGAGAATCCGCAGATGGTTCTGTATGTAATCCAGCTCCCCGCTCTGGAATACGCTGGGGGCCATATATTGGTACTGGATACCCTCGTAGGAGAGGATAGCCGGCGTCAGGCGGCTGTTTAAGTCCATATGCAAAAAACGCTTATAGTTCAAATCCGCGATGGAATCGTTGCATTTCCACAGTTTCTGGGCTTCGCCGCGGGTGAGTCCGCGCATGTACTGTAAAATCTGTCCGGTTTGTTCCATAAATGGGGGCATGCCGGAAATCTCCAGCTCGTCCTCCCGTTGGTTCATTTTCTTTGCAGGTGAAATAATCAGTTTCATATCCCGCCTCCTTTGTCCGCTGTGTACACGTCTAGCAAACCACACTTGAGGGGGATTGTCAAGCAGTATGCATTTCCTGAAAATACTTAAGGGGTCAAAAGAATTCTGTAAAGAAAGACGAACCAAAAGCTTAAGAGAAAAGAAATACAAGATCCGGAAGTTTCTGGTAAGATGAGATTAGAAAAATAATTCACAAGGGAGGAGAATTTATGAAAAAATTATCTGAAAACAAGAACAGCAGGAAGGTTCTGGCAGTTGCCGTAGCGGCGGTGACAGCCGCTGCGCTTGGTCTGTCCGCGTGTTCCGCCCAGGCCCAGAGCCCGGGGACTATCGTGGTGCAGAATCAGGATGTGTCCGCCAACCAGCTGACGGTCAGCGGCAAGGAGGAAGTGAGAGTGGTGCCGGATATGGCGGAGATCGTATTCTCCATCCGCACGCAGAAGCCTACCGCCCAGGAGTGCCAGCAGGAGAACGCCAAGAATCTGAACGATACCATCGAGAAGCTCAAAAGCCTGGGCGTGGAAGAGCGGTCCATCCAGACTTCGTCGTACGGCCTGGATCCCATCTACAACTGGAATTCCGACACCAGAGAGATCACCGGATATGAGATGAACACCCAGCTGACCGTGTCCGATATCCCCATCGGCGAGGCGGGTTCCATCATGAGCCAGTCCGTGGTGGCGGGCGTCAACAGTATTGACAATGTGAGCTACTTCTGCAGCACCTACGACGAGAGCTACCAGGAAGCCTTAAAGAAGGCGATTGAGATGGCCAAGGGGAAGGCGTCCGCCATGGCTGAGGCCAGCGGCCGTACCCTGGGCGAGGTGAGCAATGTGGAGGAGTACGGCTACAACCCTTACACCCGCTATACCGGCTACATGAGCGGCGGCGGCGCCAGGAACGAGATGGCGATGGAAACAACCGCTGCGGCCATGGATATGGGCGTGATGGCCGGGGAGATCAGCGTGGAGGCCCAGGTTTCCGTTACCTTTAACCTACAGTAAGCCAGGCTGCAATGCATTTTAGTAAATGAACGGGCGGCCGGATCGAAGAGATCCGGCCGCCCGTCTGCAGCATCAAAACTGCTCATTCCCCGCTACCGCATCAGCACGCTCTGTAAATCGTCCCCTGGCGCGGCCAGCATGGCGCCGTCCTGGTCGTAATAGTATAGTTTGGCCTGTTCCGACCTGCCAAGCAGGTTGTACTCATGGCAGAGGCTGTTTACGGCTGAATTGAGGCTTTCGCAGTAAGCCGCCCGCTCTGTGGAGGCGGCGTTTTCCCAGTAAGCGTTGTCCAGATAAACGGTGTAGGTGCCCGCATCGATGGAGCGCAGCTCCAGGATGCTGCTGTCTGTGGAGGCGAAACGGCTTAAGTCGGAGCGGAAGGCGCTGTAATTGGCCTGCGAGCGGGTGACGGCCCGAAAACCCATGGCCGCGGACAGCGCCAGGGAGAGCAGCAGAAGTCCCAGGGCGATGACAAAGGCCAGACGGGTGGTCCGCCTGGTAAAGTCCGCCATGGCCCGGGCGGTGGCGCCCTGTTCCGCCTGCTTGATCGCGGTGGGCAGCTCTGGATATTCATCGTATACACTGAAGGGAGCGCGGGCGCTGGGGTTGAGATTGTTTGCGGCTGGTTTCAACATAGAGGACACCTCCCGGCATAATGAGAGATCGCAAAGACGATCTTGAGTTCACAGAAAATTCACATTTTTTCTAAGTATATTTTAACATTTATGCTGAAAGAAGTAAAGGAATCCAGAGGCCACATGTGCAGATTTCACAATTTTGTAAATATTTGGAAGTTCAAAAACGTTTTTATGTTAATTTTATGAATGTACCAATGGACAATACCGCGGAATGGTTTTATAATGGACATGATAATGACAGAATGGGAACATTCTGAAGATTGGAAGGAGAATAAAACGTTATGAGCGAATGTAACCACGACTGCGGCTCCTGCAGTGCAAACTGTGAGAGCCGTAAGACAGATAAAAGCGAGTTCCTGGAGGCGCTGAACCCGGCCAGCTCCGTGAAAAAGGTGATCGGTATCGTCAGCGGCAAGGGCGGCGTGGGCAAGTCCCTGGTGACCTCCATGCTGGCAGTTTCCATGAATCGCAAGGGAAAGAAGGCCGCGATCCTGGATGCGGATATCACCGGCCCCTCCATTCCCAAGGCGTTCGGAATTCACAATGAGAGCGGCATCGGCGTATCTCCGGACGGCAACCTGATGCTTCCGGCCAAGTCCCTGGAGGGCGTGGACATCATGTCCGCCAACCTGCTGCTGGACAACGACACGGACCCGGTGATCTGGAGAGGCCCGGTGATCGCGGGAGCGGTAAAGCAGTTCTGGAGCGAGACGCTGTGGCAGGATATCGATTTTATGTTTGTGGATATGCCTCCGGGGACCGGCGACGTGCCGCTGACCGTGTTCCAGTCCCTGCCCGTGGACGGAATCATCATCGTGACCTCACCCCAGGAACTGGTGAGCATGATTGTGACCAAGGCCGTGAACATGGCGAAGAAGATGGAGATCCCGATTATCGGAATCGTGGAAAATATGAGCTATCTGGAATGTCCGGACTGCGGCAAGCGGATCAACGTGTTCGGCGAGAGCCACATCGACGAGGTAGCCGCTGACGCGGGAATTAAGGTGCTGGCGCGTCTGCCCATCGATCCGAAGATCGCCCAGATGGTGGACGCCGGACAGGTGGAGTATTTGGAGCTTCCCTGGCTGGATGAGGCTGCCGCCGCAGTGGAGGGACTGTAGGCTTGCCGGACAACAATGTAATGAGGGGTGTACCTATGAATATTAATATCAATCCCAACAGCGAACTGAACCAGTCCATTGTCAACGTGCCGGATATGGTCCAGGTTCCGGAGGTGTGGATTCATCAGGCCCATGAGTTCCAGCGGGTGATGATGATGTACGCCTGCGCGATTCGGGAGGTGAAGACCAAGCTGGAGGTGCTCAACGACGAGCTGTCGGTGAAGAACCAGCGCAACCCCATCGAGATGATCAAGTCCCGGGTGAAAAAGCCCATGAGTATTCTGGAAAAGCTTCAGCGCAGAGGATTTGAGGTGTCCCTGGAGTCCATGCGGGAGAATCTGGACGACGTGGCCGGAATCCGCATTATATGCTCGTTTCTCGACGATATCTACGAGGTGGCGGAGATGCTGGTGCGCCAGGACGACGTGAAGGTGATCGCGGTGAAGGATTACATCAAGAATCCCAAGCCCAACGGCTACCGCAGCTACCATCTGATCATCGAGGTGCCGGTATTTTTCACCGAGTGCAAGCGGAACATGCGGGTGGAGGTGCAGATCCGCACTATCGCCATGGACTTCTGGGCCAGTCTGGACCACCAGCTTAAGTACAAGAAAGATTTGCGGGACGACAGCGAGATCAGCCAGGAGTTAAAGCAGTGCGCGGATGTGATCGCCCAGACGGACGCGAAGATGCTGGCGATCCGCCAGAAGATCGAGGCCCAGGGCATCGCGGTGCGCAAGGAATAGCACATATCAATACAGATAGTAAGACAGGGTTTCCGTGATGTGAAACCCTGTTTTTTTGTACAGCCTGAGGGCGGGCAGGTTGTCGCCGGACACCTGGAGGGTGAGGGTGGAAATGCCTATGGCGGGCGTTAAGTCCTGAAGCTGCCGGACCATGGTGAACCCCAGACCGCGGCCGCGGAAGGGCTCTGCGATCTCCACCTCGAACAGGCAGGCGGAAGGCGGCTGCACATACAGGCTGAAGGAACCGGCCTTTTGATCTCCGGGCAGCCAGGCGGTGAAGTCTAAGCGGCTCTCTGATTCCCCGGAAACGCTTGTCAGGCGGAGGGGAGAGGGGGAGAGCGGAGCTGAATGGAGACTGTTGCACGCCCCTTTGTTCCATTCCATGGCGTATTCCTCGTACCAGAGCTCAGCGCCAATGGCAGCCAGAACATTTACGGCGGCGCTACTATTGGGATCGGCCACGAAACAGAGGTCCGGCTCTGGGAGCGCCTGGGCCGCATCCTGCTCCAGCATTTCCAGCAGGCCGTTAAAATATCCACGCTTTCTGGCATCCGGCCGGGTAAAGCCGTAGCACTCCCACAGACCGTCTCCCTCAAACACGGCGATGGCGCTGTTGAGAACCGGACGGCCGGTCCCGTCCGGCATTTCCCCGGACAACAGATAAAAACGGTCTCCGTCCAGAGGGCAGGACAGGCGGATCTTGTCGTGGGCGCGGCAGAGGCCGGTTAGTTCCTCAAAGGCGGCGGCCTGGGCAGCCGTTAAGGTTCGGGTGCATATTTTTTTCATGGCGCGGTATTCCTCCTGAGTGGACGGGGCAGGCTTTGGCATTGGGGGTGCAAAGCTTTGCCCGGGGGCAAATGATCGGGGTTCTGAACTATTATAGCCTGAAATCTGTCCCGGGGCAACCGCTTCCGGCGCGTGTCGGATGCGGCCGCGTCTGTGATTGGGGTCTTGCGCGGCGGGGGCTCAGGTGGTAGAATAGGGACGGCGCGCAGGGCGCGCTTTGGAGGGGCGTAAACGCCATAAAAAGGAGATTCAATTCACAGATGAAATATGTCAAACAGGTTGGAATTATTTGGGGCTTCACCATGGCGGGAGAGATATTACACGCGATCCTGCCGCTTCCGGTGCCCGCGGGAGTGTATGGGCTTTTCCTGCTTCTGGGAGCGCTGATGGCCGGCTGGGTCCGGCTGGAGAGCGTGGAGGGCACTGGAAATTTTCTGATGGATACCATGACTCTGATGTTCATACCCGCCATGGTCGGGCTGATGGAGTACGCGGCCCAGATTAAGGAAGTGTTTGTGCCTTTCATGATCGTGATCGCCGTGTCTACCGTTGCGGTGATGGTCGTGACCGGCCGGGTGGCTCAGACGGTGATCGATTTGCAGGAGCGCGGGAGAGGTAAGCGGGCGGAAGAGAGGCGCGGGAATTCGGCGGAGAGCCGGGGGAGTGCGGAGGAATGTCGGGAGAATGCGTCCGAGAGCCAGGTGAGCACGGCGGAATGCCGGGAGAATGCGTCCGAGAGCCAGGTGAGCACGGCGGAATGCCGTGAGAATGCGGCGAAAGGCCAGGTGAGCACGGTGGAATGCCGTGAAAATGCGGCGAAAGGCCAGGTGAGCGCGGCGGAATGCCGTGAAAACGCCGCGGACCCGCTTGATTGCCCTGACCCGCAGCCGGCCCCGCTGGAATCTGAGGAGGAACAAACCAATGCGAGATGAAATCAGAATGATTTTGGGCCAGTCCCAGTATTTCGGGCTGGCGGTCAGCGTGGCGGCCTATCTGTTCGCCGCGTGGCTGAGGAAAAAGACGAAACTGGCCATTTTAAATCCCCTGCTCATCTCTTCGGCATTGATTATCGGCTGTCTGGTATGCGTAGGAATGGATTATGAGACATATAATAAGGGTGCTGGATTTTTAGGCTGGCTGCTGACGCCCGCCACGGTCTGTCTGGCGATCCCGCTGTACCGCCAGTTAAATCTGCTGCGGCAGCATGGAGCGGCGGTGTTGATCAGTATTCTGGCGGGCGTGGCCACCAGCGCGGTCAGCGTGTTTTTGTTGTCCAAGGCGCTGGGGTTGGGGCATGTGCATTATGTGACGTTGCTGCCCAAGTCCATCACCACGGCCATTGGAATGGGCGTGAGCGAGGAAGCGGGCGGGATCGTGACGCTGACGGTGATGAGTATTATTCTCACAGGCGTGCTGGGAAATATGGCATGCGAGTTGATTCTGCGCCTGGCCCGGGTATCCCACCCGGTGGCGAAGGGCCTGGCGCTGGGCACCAGCGCCCATGCGGTGGGAACCGCCAAAGCGCTGGAGATGGGCGAGATCGAGGGAGCCATGAGCAGCCTGTCCATCGCCGTGGCGGGGCTTTTAACCGTGGTGGCGGTGCCGCTGATGGCAAATCTGATCTGATGGGGCTGGTGGAGACTCACAATCCCATCCGCACAATGAAAGGAGAGTTTAAGCGATGAAAAAACGCAGTGAAGCAGATATCAGTTATACATGGAAACTGGAGGACATGATGCCCGACAACCGGACCTGGGAGGCGCTGTTCGAGAAAACGGCCGCCCAGGTGAAGCAGTACGGGGATTTCAAGGGCACTCTGGCGGAGTCCGCAGAGACGCTGTACCGCTGCCTGAAATTTGACGACGAGATATCGCTGGATATCGAGCGCCTCTACGTGTACGCCCGGATGCGCTCCGACGAGGACACGGCCGAACAAACCTACCAGGACATGTTTGGGCGGGCCCAGTCCCTGTCCTTTGAGGCCGCGGAGCGCTCCTCCTTCATTGTGCCGGAAATCCTGGAAATGGACCCGTCCCTGCTGGCCTCCTACATGGAGTCGGAAAATGGCATCGGCCTGTATCGCCGCCTGATGGAGCGGATTCTGGGAAAGCGGGAGCACACGCTGTCCGGCCCCATGGAGGAGCTGCTGGCCCAGTCCTACGATGCCACCCAGGGGGCTTCCCAGATTTTCAACATGTTCAACAACGCGGATGTGAAATTCCCCTCCATCACCGGTGAGCACGGCCAGGAAGTGCCGGTTACCCACGGCAATTATATTTCCCTGATGGAGCACAAGGACCGCAGAATCCGCCGGGACGCGTTCCTTGGCCTGTACAGCGTGTACCGGCAGTTTCGCAATACCCTGGCGGCTGCATTTTCCGCCAATGTGAAGCAGGCGGTGTTCTACGCAAAGGCCCGGAATTACGCTTCCAGCCGCCAGCACTCCCTGGCGGAGAACGAGGTGCCGGAGCTGGTCTATGACAACCTGGTGGCCGCCGTCCGGAAGAATCTGCCCCTGTTGCACCGCTACGTCAGGGTGCGCAAGGAGACCCTGGGCCTGGACGACATCCACATGTACGATCTGTATGTGCCCATGGTGGCGGAATTTGACCGGACTTACACCTACGAGGAGGCAAAAGCCATCGTGACGGAGGGCCTTGCCCCACTGGGGGAGGAGTACGGGAAAATCCTTCGGGAGGGCTTTGAGAACCGCTGGGTGGACGTCTACGAGAACGAGGGAAAGCGCAGCGGCGCATACTCCTGGGGCGTCTACGGCAGCCATCCCTACGTGCTGATGAATTTCCACGGCACCCTGAACGACGTGTTCACCCTGGCCCATGAGATGGGGCACTCCATCCACTCCTATTATTCGGACGCCGCCCAGCCCTATGTCTACGCCGGTTACAAGATTTTTGTGGCGGAGGTGGCTTCCACCTGCAACGAGGCGCTGCTGATCCGGCACCTGTTGAACCGGACGGAGGAGACGCAGGAGAAACGGTATCTGATTAACCATTTTCTGGAAAGCTTCCGGGGGACACTGTTCCGTCAGACCATGTTCGCGGAGTTCGAGGCTGCGGCTCACAGGAAGGCCCAGGAAGGCGAGACCCTGACCGCCAGCGCTCTGGGGGAGCTGTACCACAAGCTGAACGAGGATTATTTCGGCCCGGAAATGGTGGTGGACCCGGAGATCGACTATGAGTGGGAGCGGATTCCACATTTCTATACGCCGTTCTATGTGTACCAGTATGCCACGGGATTTTCGGCCGCGGTGGCTATCAGCAGCCGGATTTTAAGCGGGGATGAGACGGCGCTGGCGGGTTACAAGAAGTTTTTGCAGGGCGGATGCTCCCTGCCGCCCATCGACCTGTTAAAGCTCTGCGGCGTGGACATGTCCACCACAAAGCCGGTGGACGAGGCGCTGAAGGTATTTGGGGAGCTGCTGGAGGAATTCTGCCGCCTGTAGGCGGCCGGGTCAACGCCCGCACGGACCATAGGGCGCTGTCGGGCAGGCTGCGGCCTGCCCCAATATAAAATGACAACCGAGGAAAAGGAGAACAATCAACTATGTCACAGACAAAGGCCCGGTCCCATGTGGATCTGCTGAACGGCAGCCCGGGAAAAAATCTGCTCTTATTTGCGCTGCCGATGATTCTGGGGAATCTGTTCCAGCAGTTTTACAACATGGCGGACTCCATGATCGTGGGAAATTTTGTGGGGGAGGAGTCCCTGGCCGCGGTGGGGGCCTCCTACGCCCTGACCAACGTGTTTATCATGATCGCCATCGGCGGCGGCAACGGGGCTTCCGTGATCACCTCCCAATATCTGGGAGCCAAGAATTACAACCGGATGAAAACGTCCATCTCCACGGCTCTGATCTCCTTTCTGGTGCTGAGCCTGCTGCTGGGGGGCTTCGGCTTCGCCTTCAACGGGGAGATTCTGCGCCGTCTCCAGACCCCGGAAAATGTGCTGGATCAGGCCAGGCTGTACCTGGGAATCTATTTCCTGGGTATGCCCTTTCTATTTATGTACAACGTCCTTGCTGCCATTTTCAACGCCATGGGGGATTCCAGGACGCCCCTGTACCTGCTGATCTTTTCCTCCGTGCTCAACGTGGGGCTGGACATCCTGTCCGTGACCGCGTTTGGCATGGGCGTGGACGGCGTGGCGATCGCAACGGTTGTGGCCCAGGGCGTTTCCGCCTGCATTTCCTTTTTCCTGCTCATGCGCAAGCTGCGGGGCTACCGGTCGGAGCGGGCGGAGGGTGAGCGGTTTGCATTTTTTGACTCCCGCATGCTCTGGTCCGGGACAAGGGTGGCGGTCCCGTCCATTTTACAGCAGTCCATCGTGTCCATCGGCATGCTGCTGGTGCAGTCCGTGGTCAACAGCTTCGGCTCCCTGGCACTGGCCGGGTACTCGGCGGGAAGCCGCATCGAATCCCTGTGCATTGTGCCCATGATCGCCACCGGAAACGCGGTGAGCACCTTCACGGCCCAGAATATCGGCGCGGGCAAGATGGAACGGGTGAAGCAGGGGTACCGGGCCAGCTACGCCATTGTGATCGGCTTCGCGGCGGCCATCGCGGCCATTGTGGCGGTGTTCCACGGGCCCATTATTTCCAGCTTCCTGAAGGGGGACAATACCTCCGACGCCTTTACCACGGGCGTGGGATATCTGTCCTTTATCGGCTGGTTTTTCGTGTTCATCGGGTTTAAGACCTGCACGGACGGCATTCTCAGGGGGGCGGGGGACGTGGTGGCGTTCACCATCGCCAACCTGGTGAACCTGGCGATCCGCGTGTTCACGGCCTTCCACTTTGCGCCCATCTGGGGCGTGGCGGCGGTGTGGTACGCGGTGCCCATGGGCTGGCTGGCAAATTATCTGATCTCCTTCTCCTGGTATCTGACGGGGAGATGGGCGAAACGGCGGTTGATTTAAGGAGGAAATGAACATGGAGCATCCGGTTTTACTGATCAATGATATGGCGGGATACGGCAAGGTGGCTCTGGCGGCCATGATTCCGGTGATGTCCCACATGGGTCTCAATGTCTGCAACCTGCCCACGGCGCTGGTGAGCAACACGCTGGACTACGGGAGGTTCGAGATTCTGGATACCACGGGGTATATGGAACACACGCTGAAGGTCTGGGAGGAGCTGGGATTCCGCTTTGACGCGGTTTCCACGGGATTTATCGTGAGCGACGTTCAGGCGCAGCTGGTGACGGACTACTGCCTGCGGCAGGCGGGGCGGGGCGTGCTGATCTTCTGCGACCCGATTATGGGGGACGACGGGAAGCTGTACAACGGCATGAGTATGGAGACGGTGAAGAATATGCGAAAGCTGGTGTCCTGCGCGGACTACGCGGTGCCCAACTACACGGAGGCCGCTCTGCTGGCCGGAGAACCTTACCTGGAGTCGCCGGAGGAGGGGGATATCCGGCGGCTGATCGGGAAGCTGCGGGAGATCGGCGCCAAGTCCGTGGCGGTGACCAGCGTGAGGCTTCAGGGCGTGGACCAGGTTTACTGCTACGACGCGGCGCTTGACCGGTATTTCGGGCTGCCCTTTGACTGCCTGCCGGTGAGATTTCCGGGCACCGGGGACATTTTCTCCGCTGTGATGCTGGGGCAGATTTTAAAGGGGAAGGATATGGAGGAGAGCGTGAGAAAGGCCATGACCGTCGTGAGGCGGATGATTGAGCTGAATCTGGGGAACGAGGACAAGTACAAGGGGATTTTGGTGGAAGCCTGTCTGGAGGTGATGGACTCATGAGCAGACCGAAAATCCGGTTGACGGTGGTGGACCGGCTGGGGCCCAAGGGGTGTCACAGGGGGCATAAGGTGGGGGATTCCTTCGACTTCGACACGGAGCGGGGGCAGGTCTGTCCCATGGTCATGCACGTGGCATTTCCATATATTGACATTCTGCGGTATGGCGGGCGGATTCCGGGGCAGCCGGAGGGAACGGCGGTGTTCTGCTGCCCGGACGTGGAGACGATCAATGTGTTTAAGGTTGAGGTGGTGGAGGAGTAGAGAGCGGGTGAACCGTGGGTACATAAAAAGTGCGTTTTCCGAGGGGGAGACGCACTTTTTTGTATTTGGAGATGTTGAGAGCCGGATTAGAGGGTGGACTGCTGGCTATTCAACTGATATTTCTTAGGGGACATTCCCACCTTTTGTTTGAAAATTCTGCTGAAATGGGACAGGTTATTGTAACCGCACATATTGCAGGCCTCTTCTACGGAATAGTTTTGCAGCAGCAGGTTCTTGGCCTGGCTGATGCGGTAGTTGATGATGTATTCGTTGGGTGTGACACCGCTGATCTCATTGAAAATTTTGTAGAGCTGCGTACGGTTGACGGCGAACTGCCGAGCCATCTGATCTGTGCGGATCTCTGTCATGTAATTCTGGTGGATGTAGCGGGTCAGCTCATAAAAAAGGCTGTAGTTTTCAAAATCGTGATCCTTTATATGGTGATATTCCCGGTAGGTGCGATTGATCAGCAGCAGAAGCTGGCAGAACTGGGATTTCTCATAAAGTTCGCAGCCATATACGGAAGAGGGATTTTGGGCATGGTAATGCTCAATGGAGTTTAAGAGGGTGAGGCAAGTATCCAGCTCCTCGTCTTTTACCGGGAGAACGTATGGATTGTCAAAATCGCGGTAGTAGAAGCATTCCAGCAGGTTGGTGTTGACGGAGTAAAAGGAAGATATATAGCGCGGTGAAAAGTACAGGACAAAGCGGTCGCATATTCCAGCCCTCTCCATGTAGAGGTGGTGAAAATCGGAATTATTTATGAGTACAAAACAATTTGCAGGTATGGAGCAGGACTTATTTTCCAGGCGTAGCTTCATGGTGTCGCATAGAGTAAAAATGATTTCTAACTGGCTGTGGATATGAAAATGCGTCTTTTCCGGCAATGCAGTGATCTTATGTTTAATAAAAAAATCCTCGTCGAAGAATTCTGTGTACTTTTGCCTGTCCATTTATGTCCCCTTCCTGAAATTATGTAAAAAAAGTCATATTTATTTCGAAGTTTACGATATTAGTATATATGAAAATGAAAAAAAGCACAATATTAAAACAAAAACGCAAAAAAATATACCCAAGATGCCCTATAATCTGTCATATGACACAAAGAAAGGCAGCAGCTTATGGGCGAAGATATACGGAAGATTAATATAAAACAAGCGGATGCGTATCTGGAAATGATTCGGAGGCCTGTGGGCATAAGACGGACGGAGGAGATGGTCTATGAGAAGCTCAGGGCCTGTATCAACCTACGGTTTGGAATTCCCGGGGAAACAGAAGACGATTTCAGAAGGCTGGCCGTGATCAGCATCAAGCGGCGGGATCTGTCGGAGCAAGGGCTTCCGGAAGCGGTGCTGGAGAAGCGGATCCACCAGTACGATTGCCATCAGACCAGCTTGGTGACGCAGATGAAGGTGCTGTTTGTAATGTATGTGGAGCAGAAGCTGGATATCCGGCTGGAAGACGACGAGGTGACGGCGACAGAGGATCTTAAGACTTTTTCGGGTCTGGTGTTCCGGGCACTGATTAAAAAGGAGTAAGCGATGTTGGATGTTGAGAGGATCAGGCAGGATTTTCCGGTGCTGAACCGCAAAAAACTGATCTATATGGACAATGGGGCGACCACTCAGAAGCCACGGGCGGTGATCGACCGGATTACTGAATACTATACAAGTGAAAATTCCAACATCCACCGGAGCTGTTATCTGCTGAGCATCCTCGCCTCTGAAAAATACGATGAGGCCAGGAGAACCGTAGCCGGACTGATCGGTGCGGCCGATCCGGCGGAGATTATTTTCACCAAAGGGGCCACGGAGTCCTTCAACCTGCTGTCCTATGTGATGGCGGAGGGGATGCTGAATGGCCGGGACAATGTGGTGGTGACGGAGTTGGAACACCATTCTAATTATCTGACCTGGCAGCATGCCTGCCGGCTCTCAGAGGCGGAATTCAGGGTGGCGCGGGCGGACGGAGCAGGCAGATTGGATCTGGATGATTTCCGGCAGAAGGTGGACGGACATACGAAGCTGGTGGCAATTACCATGGCCTCCAATGTGACCGGACAGGCCCCACCGCTGGAAGAGATCATTCAAATCGCCAAGAGTGCCGGTGCAATGGTCCTGTTGGATGCCACCCAGGCGGTTCAGCACCGGAAAATGGATGTGAAAGCTTTGGACTGTGATTTCTTGGCATTTTCCGGGCACAAGGCCTACGGTCCTATGGGGACGGGTGTGCTTTACGGAAAGGCCCGGCTTTTGGAACAGCTTCCGCCGTTCATGTACGGAGGGGACATGGTGGAAACGGTGGGGGATACTGAAAATACATACAAGGCCGCCCCTTACAAGTGGGAGGCTGGAACGGTAAATGTGGCGGATATTCTGGGCCTGGAGGCAGCGGTGAAGTATCTTCTGGCCTCAGGACTGGATGATATAAAGGAATATGAAAACTCTCTGGGAGCATACCTGTTGGAGCGGGTGAAGCAGCTTGACGGCTACCGCGTGTTGGGGGAGGTAAAGAACAGCACCATTTTGTCCTTTGTCCCGGAATTCTGCTCACCCTACGATATCGGGGTAATGCTGGCAGCCAACAATATTGCCATCCGTACGGGCAAGCATTGCGCCTATCCCTATCTGCGGAGGCTGGGAGCGGACAGCACCTGCAGGCTGTCCATGGCTTTTTACAATACAATCGGGGAAATCGACCTAGTCGTGGATACACTGGCTTCCATCCGCAGGCTGGCGGACAAACAGAGAATTTACCACGATACGGCGGCGAGGTGAGATATGGCATCATTACAGTTATTATATCAATGGTGTGAGCGGTTCCATCAGGCAGATCTGCTGGAACAGTACGATATCCTGTTGGAGCAGGGAATGAAATTAAAGGAGGATGCCGCTATTTGTCTGGAGGAATATAAAATCCCGGGCTGTAAGGTGAATTTCTATCTGAATGTCTATCGCAGGGAAGGAAAGCTGAAGATACGGGCGCGGAGCGATTCACTGTTGGTTTGTGGGGTGATTGCAATTTTGAAAGAAATATATGAGGAGGATACGGAAGAAATCTGTGCGAAGGGTGGCCCCATGAAGTTGGTGGAGGCCATTGAAGACCGCATAATCAATCCGGATATCAAACAGAATGGATTGAAAAAGCTCTGTGAGGCCATGGAGATGGCCGCTGAGGTGAGATAACGTAAGCGCTTACTATAACAATATATTTTAAAGGAGAAGAGGATTATGAAGTATGCAATGGATGTGAAGGTGAATTTAAAGCCGGTGTTCAGCAACATGGTGCACTCCGATATCTGGGAGGGACCGTGCAGAGTGGGACTGAAAGAAGAGCTGGACCCGCGCTATGAAATCCGGGTGGGAAAGGAACAGTTCAAGGTTTGGGAAAAGGAACTGCGGGATCATATCGGGAATTACGCCAACATTATGGAACCCGTGTATCTGGAATTCGACGAGACCTTTGTGGTCAGCGAGCAGGAATTTGCCAAGCTGGACCAGGACGCCCATGAGGTGGATCTCTACCTGATCACCTACCGCGTGCCAGGCATCGAGCGGTATAAAAAGGCGGTATCCATGATCAATCTGGGCCCTACGCCTATCGATCTGGTGGGATTTTATCGAGATATCGGCCTGGAAGCCTATATGGCCCACGACTATGAAGAGTACAACCGGCTCTTAAAATATTTGCAGGTGAAAAAGGCCATGGCAAATACCAAGCTGTTGATTCTCTCAGCCACGGAGGAAGTGCCTGCCAGCGTGAACACCAGTTGCTGCGATCTGCTGGGGTTATGGCAGAAATACGGAATCCGTAACAACCGCATGACCTTCCGAAATGTGTTCGATGTGATGGACAAGATGGAAATCACCCCGGAGATTGAGGACGAGGCCGACCAGGTGATCGGTGGGGCCATGAACTGCAATATCAAGAAGGAATGGGTGTGTCAGGATCTGAAATATTTTCACGCTGTCCGCGTACTGATGGAACAGTTTGGCTGCAACGCCTTTACTACCTCCTGCAAGGAGCTGTGCGCCTCCCGGTATCCCATGCGCAACAAATGCGTTCCCTGTATGACGCACAGCATGAACAAGGATGAACGGATCCCCTCGGCCTGTGAGGAGGATATCAACGTCTGGCTGGCCATGACCGTGATGATGTATCTATCTGAAAAATCGATTTTCATGGGAAATCCGGTTCTGGTGCTGAAGGGGACCAAAACCCTGGAACAGTTGGGGATGCCCAAGCTGCTCACCGCTCCCAATCAGGTATTCGACGAGGATGTGCTGGAAATCCACCACGCGGTTCCGGGGCGAAAGATGGACGGCTTTGACCAGCCGGATATGCCGTATCAGCTTGGGCACTTCACCTATGAGGGATGGGGCTCTAAGATTCAGGTGGATATGGCGGATCATGAGAATAAGATGGTTACATTGGGCCGTTTCAATCGCAGGGGGGACCGGATGATCGTGGCCCGGGCGGAGATTCTGGGATGTGAGATCCGCGAAGTCTATTGCAGCCCCGCTGTATTTTACCGGGTGGAGGGCGGAGCCCGGGAATTCCGTCAGGCTCTGGCTAAGGGATCCTACGGGCATCACCTGGCAGTGGTATATGGAGATTACACGGAACAGATCAGAGAACTGGGAGAAATCGTGGGTTTTGATGTGGAGGTGTTCAAATGAAAAAAATGAGAAAATTTGCAGCGTTGGTATTGACGGTATGTATGACTGTGGGTCTGGCGGCCTGCGGGGCCAAATCGGAGGAGACGCCGGCGGCAGCCAAAGAGGCATCCGCTGACATCCAGACTGAGTCGGCGGGGGGAGACACCTATAAAATTGGAATGTATCAGGTGATGTCTGGAGCCAACGCCATATACGGGGAGGAGGCGCTGAACGCGCTTAATATGGTGGTGGATGAGATCAACTCCAGGGGCGGGCTCAACGGAGCGAAGGTGGAGGTGGTGGTCTACGACGACCAGGGATCCCCTGAGGAGGCAGTGAAGGCTGTCACTAAGCTGATCAATGTGGATAAAATAGACGCATGCATTTCTTCCTGCGTATCCAGCTGCATTCTGGCGTCGGCCGGAGCGCTCAACGACGCCAAAATCATTACCTTCGGAACCGGCCTTTCTCCGACCTATATGAACCAGGGCTGGGACTATGTGTTCAGAGCCTGCGTGAACTCTGATTTTGTGGCTCCTTTGACCGTGGATCTGGCCAAAGACTTAAATGTGACCAATGTTGCCATCTTCAGAGGGCAGGACGAGTCGGCTATCGCTACCGCCAAGACATTTGCCTCTACCTGCGAGGCCAACGGGCTTTCAGTGGTGACGGAGGAGGCTTACAATGAGGGAGACAGCGACTTTTCCGGCCAGATCACCAAGATCATGAATTCGGGCGCAGATGCGGTGTTCATGTCCACTGTGGGCGCTACCTATGGCGTATTTATCAAACAGCTTCGCCAGTACGGATTCGAGGGCATTATTCTGAATAAGGAGGCTCTTCCGTCGGATGCAGTGCAGGTTGCAGGAGAAGCGGCGGATTATGTGGCCTTCTCGGCCCCCTATCTGACCTATGCATCCGTTGAGGAGTGCGATGATCCGAATATTAAGGAGTTTTTGACCAAGTACCAGGAAAAATTCGGCACAATACCGGCCACAGACTGCGCTTACCGGGTTTACGACAGCTTAATCGTGCTGCGGGAGGCGGCTGAAAAAGCCGGGACCAACGAACACGAGGCCGTTAAAAACGCTGTGAATCAGATATCCGGGCTTCAGGGCCTGGGCGGCGTGCTGGATTATACGGACGGCTCAGGGGAAGGTCTGCATAATTTCAAGGAGTTTATCCGTGTGGACGGCAAAAACGTGCTGCTGAAGGAATGGATGGAGAGCGACGCGTACGCGGCGTGGCAGGCGAAGTAAAATAGACTGGGGGTAGCATATGTTCTGGCAGTTGTTGATATCCGGTTTGGTGATAGGCAGCGTGTATGGACTGATCGCGCTGGGTTACAGTCTGATTTACAAAGCGTCTGGACTGATGACCTTTGCACAGGGAGACCTGCTCACAGTGGGGGCGTTTCTGGGTGTGACGTTTTTTAACGGCTATCACCTTCCGTTTGTTGTCTCCCTGCTGCTGTCTGTGTTGATCGCGTTTTTTATCGGGCTGGGAGTGGAAAAGTTTATTATCCGGCGGCTTCTGAACAAAAAGGTCATGGCGATTTATATTGTGCTGGCCACCATTGCCATTTCTTATATTATACAGAACGGGACCATGATTGGATTTGGCACCAAGACGCTGTACTTTCCGGCCATCTTCCCCTTTAAAACCATAAAGCTTGGGACCATTTCGGTTCAGACGGAGTCCTTGGTGTGCATTCTGGTGGCGGTCTGCTGTATGATTTTACTCCATTTCTTTATGTCAGGGACAAAATTGGGGACCGCCATGCGGGCGGCCTCCATGGATCCTACGGCGGCTGAGGCCTGCGGCATCGACGTATCCTTGACCACGGGGATCACCTGGGGGCTGGCCGCAGGCTTGGCGGCCCTGGGCGGTATGCTGATCGGTCCTATATTTGGCGTATATACCACCCTGGGAGCTACCATCGGCAAGAAGGGGTCGGCGGCCGCAGTGTCCGGAGGATACGGAAATATGTACGGCGCCATTGTGGGCGGACTGCTCCTGGGAATCGTGGAGACCATGGTGGCGGGTTTCTGGACCAGCGAGTTGAAGGACATGGTTTCCTATGTGATTCTGCTGGCGTTCCTTTTTCTGAGGCCCACGGGATTATTCAACGAGCGGGCGATCCAGGATTAGAGGAGGGGAAGGTAAATTATGAATAAACTCAGGCTAAATTGGAGTTATATTGCGGTCACTGTTGCGGCAGTCTGCCTTCCGGCGGTATTTTCCGGCTTTCCGTACGCGATCCTGATTTGCTGTTTTATTATGCTCTATATTATTGCCGTGTCGGGGCTGGATATTGTGTTCGGCTACTGCGGACAGATTTCTATGGGGCACGCGGCATTTTTCGCGATCGGCGCTTATGGTTCGGCGCTGCTGCACGGTTATCTGGGGATTCCGATCCCGCTTACCATGCTGCTCGGTTCCATCGCAGCGGCAGCCGTGGGAGCTTTGATCGCGTACCCGGCCTCAAAGCTGGTATTTCATTTTCTGTCTCTGGCCACATTGGCCTTCGGTGAGATTGTTTATCAGTTGATTTCCCACTCGCCGGGCAATATCACAAACAATTTTGTGGGCTATTACACGGAATCAGTGAGCCTGTTTGGGTTCCAGATCAACACAAACCAGCGTTTTTTCTACTTCGCACTTGCATGTACGTTGATCTTTTTGATCGCCAAGCAGAGGCTGATTGATTCCAAGGTGGGACGGGCCTTTACCGCCATCCGGGAGAGCCGCCAGGCAGCCGACGGCATGGGAATTAACGTGCGGAAATACAAAGTTATGGCCTTTGCCACCAGCGCGTTCTACACAGCCTTTGCGGGGGCAATGTACGCCCATCTGGTAAAATACATCAGTCCCGACACATTTATGCAGAAACAAAGTGTGATGTTTCTGACCATGCTGCTGTTTGGCGGCACTGCGTCCATGTTCGGCCCTATCTGTGGGGTGGCCATCGTTATGGTGCTCAATGAGCTGCTGCGCTCGGCGGAGCGGTACCAGATGTTGATCTACGGAGGGATGCTCCTCATGGTGATCGTGCTGATTCCGGGCGGAATTTATGGGACAGCGGAAACGTTTGTCAAGGACCATATGAAAAAGAGGAAAGGAATGAAGGCGGGTGCTGAAAGTCAATGACGTAACACTGAGCTTCGGGGGACTGAAGGCGGTGAATCATGTGAGCATGGAGGTCCGGGACGGAAGTATTACCGGGTTAATTGGGCCAAACGGCGCGGGAAAGACGACCTTTTTCAATCTGGTCAGTGGGGTCTACAAGCCAGATTCGGGCAATGTGGAGTTTGACGGCAGGGAGATTTCCGGCAAATTCTGCTATCAGATCAACGAATCCGGGATTTCCCGGACCTACCAGGTGATCAATCTGTTCAAAAAAATGACCGTGATGGAAAATGTGCTGGTGGGCATGCATTCCAGGCTGAAGGGTGGCTTCTGGCCCTCCCTTCTGAGGCTGGATATTCAGAAGAAAGAGGAAAAAGCCGCGCGGGAGAAGGCTGTGGAGCTGCTGCGGTTTGTGGGTCTTGAAGACAGGGCCTTTGAGCAGGCGGGCAGTCTTTCCTATGGGGACCAGCGGCTTTTGGAGATTGTCCGGGGATTGGCCAGTGATCCGAAGCTGCTGCTGTTGGACGAGCCAGCGGCAGGTATGAATTCTAAGGAAAATGACGAGCTGCTGGTGTTGCTCAAAAAAATTGCAGCCCGTGGCGTTGCAATTTTAATTATCGAGCACGACATGAAGTTGATGATGAATCTCTGCGATTATATTTATGTGCTCTATTACGGAAAAAAACTGGCGGAAGGGGCTCCTGCAGAGATTCAGAAGAATCCCGAGGTGATTGCCGCCTATCTGGGAGGTGAGTAAATGGGAGCCATGTTGGAGCTGCACAATTTTCAGTACAGCTACGGGAATATCAAGGTGGTGAAAGGGATCGACCTCTATGTGAACGAGGGCGAGATGGTGACCCTGATCGGAGCCAACGGCGCGGGAAAGACCACCACCTTGCGTACGATTTCCGGATTGACGGAGGCCCGAGGAGTTGAGGGCGAGATCATTTTTAATGGCAAGCGCATCGAGGGCATGAAGGGCAGCCGTATCGCCCGGATGGGCCTGGTACAGGTGTTGGAGGGACGCCATATTTTTTCCAAGCTGACGGTGGAGGAAAATCTGCTGAACGGAGCTTTTACCCGCCGGGATACCAAGGGAATTGAAGCGGATTTGCAGAAAATTTATAAGCGATTTCCGCGACTTTTGGAGCGGAAGCAGCAGATGGGTGGTACGCTTTCTGGCGGGGAGCAGCAGATGCTCGCCATCGGCAGGGCGCTGATTGCAAATCCCAGGATGATTCTGTTGGACGAGCCCTCGCTGGGCTTGGCCCCTCTGATTGTGGCAGAGATTTTTGAGGCTATCCGGGAGATCAACCGGGAGGGGACCACAGTGCTGTTTGTGGAACAGAATTCAAAGATTGCGTTGACTACGGCCCAGAGAGGTTATGTGCTTCAGACCGGTCATATGATCTTGACGGATACCTGTGAATCACTGCTGCACAATGAGGATGTGCGCAAGGCGTATCTTGGGGAGGAGTAGAGGGAAGATGAGTATTTATTCCAGTAGAGACAAGGTATCGGCGTTGGTTAAGGACGTACCGCTGCCCAGGATGTTCCGGGTCCGGCAGGTTTTTCAGAGCCCTGAGATTCCTTCCGCAAAGATACGGAAGGTGCTGGAGGAAAAGCTGGTGCTGGACAGCAGCTGCATACGGATGGATGGGAAGAGAATCGCGGTGGCGGTGGGATCACGTGGGATCTGCAATCTGCCGGAGATCGTGCGGACTGTGGTGGACTATCTGAAGGATATGGGGGCCAGCCCTTTTATTGTGCCTTCCATGGGCAGTCATGGAGGAGCTACGGCGGAGGGGCAGAAGTGTGTACTGCGGTTTCTGAATATTACAGAGGATACCATGAATTGCCCGATTTTGTCGTCCATGGAAACGGTGTGCGTAGGACGCAATGAGGAGGGCAGGGAGGTTCTGGTGGACAAAAACGCCGCAGAGGCAGACGGGATCGTTCTGATCGCCCGGATCAAACCTCATACTGCGTTTCGGGGGCGGTATGAGAGCGGTATGATGAAGATGATGGCCATCGGACTGGCAAAGCAGAAGGGGGCGGAGAGAACTCACAACGAAGGGGTGGGTAATCTGGCTAAGAATGTGTACCTCAACGGAAAAGCGGTGATCGATCACTGTAAGGTGTTGTTTGCGGTAGGAATTTTGGAGAATGCTTATGATCAGACGGCGGAGCTGCACGTGGTGCGGGCCGGAGACATCGAGGAGCGGGAACCGGGCCTGCTTAAAAAGGCGTTTGAGTATATGCCGAGGATTCTCGCCGGGGACTGCGATGTGCTGGTGGTGGACCGGGTGGGGAAGAATATCAGCGGGGAAGGCATGGACCCCAATATTACCGGCCGGTTTATTCTCCCGGAGTACGCTCAGGGCGGGATCTGTGCTCAGAAGGTGACGATTCTGGACCTGACGGAGGAGACGCATGGGAACTGCCATGGAATTTGCAATGGAGATGTGGTGTCCCAGGCGGTGTTTGATAAAGCGGATTTTGAGGCATTCTATATTAACAGTATCACCAGTACGGTGCTGACACTGGCAAAGATCCCTATGGTAATGAGAAACCATCGGGAATGTATTCAGGTTTGTTTAAGGTCTTGCGTGGGTACGGACAGGGAACGACCTAAGGTGGTGAGGATTGAGGATACGCTGCATTTGGAGAAGATTTGGCTGTCGGAGGCGTATTGGGAGATTGCGAAAAGGACGGATGGGATGGTGGTTGAGGGGGATTTGGCAGAGATGGAGTTTGATGAGAAGGGAGATTTGTTCTGAGGGATTTGGGAGAGGACTCAATAAATGTCAGGGCTGCGGCGGATTGTTGCGGCCCTGACTTTTTATCTTTCGTAGCGCCTCATCCGGCTCAACCGCAAAAAGTGCACAAAATATGAAAACATCAACACGCAAACCTGCTATAATCCATAGTTGAAAAAAGGAGGCCTTATCGAATGCATCAACTTGAAAAAATCCAGGCAGTAATTGAATACATTGAAGAACATCTGACGCAGAAGCTGGATATGAACGAGATTGCCGGGGCGGTCTTTTATTCAAGATATTATCTTCAGCGGATCTTTTCGCAGACGGTGGGAATGACCATCCACGACTACCTGCAGAGAAGACAGCTGACTGAGGCCGCCAAATTGCTGGTATTCTCCGACATGCCGATTCTGGATATTGCGATGCTGGCCGGTTATGAGAGCCAGCAGGCTTTTACGACGGTTTTTTCAGCCATGTATAAGCAGACGCCCAAACAATTCCGAATCAGTGAAGAGTTTTATCCTCTGCAGCTGAAATTTCAATTTGAAAGGAGCTATCTTATGCTCAAAAGTAAGCAAAAGCAGCAGTGGCGGGTTGAATTTGCCTGCGAAGCGGATATTCCCTGTTGGATGGAGCTGGTCAGACTGGTGATCGACGGCTTTCCCCATCTGGATGAGGAGCAGTATATTGAAACGCTTCGCGATAAAATCCATTCCTCACAGGCGCTGATTCTGAAAGATGGAGAGACGGCCATTGGGATTATGATGTTCTCCTATCGGACCGGGAGTATTGAATTTATGGGCACCCACCCGCTTTACCGCCAAATGGGAGTGCCTGAGGCACTTCTGAATCGGGTAATGGGGGAATTGATTAAGGGAAAAGAGATCAGCATCACAACCTTCCGGGAGGGAGATAAAGCGGATATTGGACACCGCAGGGAAATTATTGGCCTGGGATTCGCGGAAGCGGAGCTTTTGGTGGAGTATGGATATCCGACCCAACGATTTGTATTGCCGAAGGAGGAGTCCAATGAGTGACAGACAGAACACCGGTATTCCGTTCCCGGATGAATTGGAACACTTGTCTTACATCCGTGGAATTCTGGAAGAGGCAATGGAAAAGGCGGAAGCGGACGTGGACCGCAAGGACCGGGAATATATGAAACAGAAGCGGTACATGGTGGAGTACCGCGGGGAAATCGATCCCCATGAGATGTTCCAGAACGAGTTGGCTTTGCGGGAGATTGACCGCACCGGAGCTTTTGTCACAGGCATCCGGGACAGGCTTGCCAGGCTGAAAGAGTCCCCGTATTTCGCACGCATTGATTTTGCGGCGGAAGGCCGCGGGAAAGTGATGAAGTGCTATATCGGCCGGTTTGCCTTTACCAATGATAACGACATGCTGATCTTTGACTGGCGCGCGCCTGTCGCCAGTATGTTTTACGACTGCGAAGTGGGGCCTGCGGGGTACGACGCTCCCATGGGACGGGTGGACGGGCAGCTGATCCGGAAGCGGCAGTTCAAAATCAACGGCGGCGTGATGGAATACGCACTGGAAACGTCAAGTAATATCCAGGACGATGTGTTGCAGCGGGAACTTTCCCGGACCTCGGATGAAAAGATGAAATCCATTATCGCCACCATCCAGAAGGAGCAGAACCAGATTATCCGAAACGAAAAGGCCGATATACTGCTCATTCAGGGGGTGGCCGGCTCCGGCAAGACGTCCATTGCGCTCCACCGGATTGCCTTTCTGCTCTACCGGCTCAAAAACAGGCTCTCGGCGCAAAACATAACGATTCTGTCCCCCAACAAGGTTTTTGCCGATTATATTTCCAATGTTCTGCCGGAGCTTGGCGAGGAGCCTGTTTACGAGCTGAGCTTTTATGATATTGCGGAAATTCAGCTGGAGGGTGTGATTGGCTTTGAGCCGGACCAAGACCCGCTGGAAAACCGGGATGAGGCCTGGGCGGAACGTGCGCGTTTCAAATCCACCCTGAGTTTTGTGAGGCAGCTGGACCGCTTCATTGAGCGCTTGCCGGAGCTGGTCTTTGCGCCTGCGGACTATACCTTCGGCCGTTTCACTGCATCCGCGGAAATGATCCAAAGCCGTTTTGCGGCCTATTCCCAATATCCGGTCAAAGACCGTTTGCGTATGATTGCGGACGACATCCACGACCGTTTTGCCACGGATAATATTATGGAGGACGACATTCCCAGGACCGGAACCATCCTTAAAAGTCTGAATTCCATGTTAAAGGTAAAGAGCACGCTGGCTCTCTACAAAGCCTTTTATCAGGAACTGGGCCTCCCGAAGATGTTCGTGCCCGCGGGGAAAAAGACACTGGAATGGGCCGACGTTTATCCATTCCTCTACCTTCATGGAGCTTACGCGGGACTGAGGGAGAGCGCGGTCATCCGGCACCTGGTGGTGGACGAGATGCAGGATTACACGCCTGTTCAGTACGCAGTGCTGAATCAGATTTTCAAGTGCCAGAAGACCATTCTTGGGGACTATGGACAGCTCATCAATCCAAACCACCGGCATTCGCTGGAGGACCTGCGGGAGTTGTACGGAGATGCTGAGTTTGTGGAGCTGAATACCAGCTACCGGTCTACCTGTGAGATTATCCGGTTTGCCAGGAGAATCCAGGATGGCGCCCTGGAGCCCATCGAGCGGCACGGGGAGGAGCCGGTTCTCATACAGTGCTCGGACCGGGAGGCAGAGATTGACTGTATCGGCAATATGATATTGGAATTTGAGGAGAGCGGCCTTGCTACGCTCGGAATCATCGCCAGGACGAACCGGGATGCGTTGGTCCTTTACGAAGCTCTGGCGGAACGTTATGAGATTCATTTGCTCTCCCCGGAGAGCGGCAGCTTTGCGAACGGGGTGTCGGTCGCCTCCATTCAGATGTCCAAGGGCCTGGAATTCGACCAGGTCATTGTGGCAGACGCGGACAGCCGGACCTATGCCACACCCTATGACCGGAGTCTGCTCTATATCGCCTGCACCCGGGCTATGCACAAGCTGGCGCTGCTCTATACCGGGGAACGGACAAAACTGATCGGAGAAGCGGGCCGGGAGATTTTCGTTTAGATGGTATTAAATCAGGAAACGCACCGGCTGCATCACCAGCCCAACCACAGCCCAGGCCGCGCGCTTCCACAGGGGAACTTCGGCTACGGTGATATGATCGGGGATTTGGTAGCTGCCGTCGGGGAGCAGCAGGCGGCAGTCCTGCTCGTAGCTGGCCATGTAGGTTTCCAGCTCGGCGGTCAGGTCCTTGCTCTGGATGACCAGCATGAGTTCTGTGTCCAGATAGGTGCTGCGCAGGTCGAAGTTGTAGGAACCGATGGCGGACAGCTCGTGGTCGATTACCACGGATTTGCCGTGGTAGGAGGTGCCTCCGTCGTATTCCAGGATGGTCAGGCCGGTGGCGGCCATTTTTTTGCGGTGGCGCAGATAATCGCTGGAGGCAAAAAAGTTATCGCCGTTCTCCACGGAATTGATCATCATGTCCACCGGAATGTGGCGGTTTACTTCGGTCATGGTGTCGTACATATAGGCGTTGAATACCGCGTAGGGGGTGTGGATGGTGACGTCCTCCCGCGCATGTTTCATCAGCTCGGTCAGGGTGAAGAACACCACGGGTTCTTTGCCGTAGATACCGGTGGGGTTGGAGACCAGGGTGATTTTTCCGGCCTCGCGGGTGTTGGCGGCATAGTAGGAGAGCGCCTGGGCGCGGCGGGAGCTGTCGCTTTCCGCCGGCGGGTCCAGCAGGTCCGGCCGTGAGGCGGCCAGGGCGGCGTAGCGGTCGTGAAGCATTTCCACGGCCTCTTTTACTTTGCGTTTTTCTGCCAAACCGGGATCATCGTGGAAGGGGCGGCAGACGTCCAGGTTCCACACGCCGTCAAAGTAGGCCAGGACCTGGTTTAAGGAACTGGCGCCGCTTTGATCCGTCTGGTGGGCGGTGTTGTAGACCAGAGCTTCCCGGTCGTGGCTGCGGCTGTTGGTGGGGTAGCTGCCGATGAAGTAGTCAAAGGTGTTGCGGCCGCCCAGGATGTAGCCGTAGTCGTCCACAATCACATATTTGTCGTGCATCCGGCCCTGGGTTTTCCAGGGCTGGGCCAGGTTGATGGGGTTGTAGAGGCGGATTTCCACATTTGGGTGGCTGGACAGAGCGTAAAAGACTTCGCTGCGCTCCATGCGCACCAGGCCGGAAAATCCGTCCACCAGGATTTTGACCTGTACGCCCTCCTCGGCCTTGTGCAGCATGATTGAGAGCAGGTCCCTGGGACTTTCGCCGTCCCGGAAATCAAAGGTGGACAGGATGATCCGCTCCTGAGCCAGGTTCATGAGGCGCAGCCGCTCCTCCCAGGCGCTCTCGTTTGTCTCCAGAATCATGGCGCGGTCCACGCCGGGGCCGTCCTGGTAGAACGCTTTGGTGGAAAATTGTTCTTTTGTTTTATCAGGGATGGTCTTATAATGGAAAAAGGGCGCGGTAGCGCCGATTGCCAGATAGAGAAACGCCGCCAGCAGCAGAAGCGGCAGCCAATGCTTTTTCAGCCATGTGCGCAACATAGGATACACCTTCTTGGGATATACTTTTAGAATGGATTGAACCGTTTCCTTAGTTTATAACACACTATACCCGGAAATAAAGGAAATGTCAATGATCGCACAGGCTGTACAGATGGAAAGGACGGATGAGCGGATGAGTCGGATGCTGTTTTACAATGGAACTGTGATTACCATGGAGGAGCCGTTTTGTGCCCAGGCGGTTCTGACGGAGGACGGAGTGATTCGGGCGGTGGGGACGTTTGAGGATGTGAGAGCCGCGGCCGGAGAGGGGAAAAAATACCTGGTGGATTTGCAGGGACATACCCTGATGCCCGGATTTATCGATCCCCACAGCCATTTTACGGCTTGCGCCAACGCCACCATGCAGGTGGATCTGGGGGAGGCAGAATGTTTTGAGGATGTGATCCGCCTGATCCGGGAATTTATTGAGCGGGAGAATATTCCAGCCGGGCAGTGGGTGAGGGCCTCGGGCTACGACCACAACCGGCTGAAGGAGGGACGCCACCCGGACCGGACGGTTCTGGATCAGGCTGCGCCGGAACATCTGCTGATGGTGTCGCATCAGTCCGGACACATGGGAGCGTTTAACAGCCGGGCGCTGGAAGCGCTGGGGGTGGACGGCCATACCCAGCCGCCTCAGGGCGGGATGATCGCGGTGAAGGACGGGGAACCCACCGGATATATGGAGGAGAACGCGTTCCTACAGTATATCCAGAAAGCGCCCATGCCGTCGCCGGAGGCATTTTTGGAGGCATACCGGAAGGCACAGAAACTCTATGCCTCATACGGCGTCACAACGGTGCAGGAAGGGATGATGAGCGCGCCCTTGGGGCCGCTGTACCAGCTTCTGCTGCACTCCGGAATCCTGGAGCTGGACCTGGTGGCTTACTTGGATATGGAGGCGGGGGATGAGCTGAAGCGCCAGTTTGCGGATCATATCGGGAAATACAAGGATCATATGAAGATCGGCGGCTATAAGATGTTCCTGGACGGATCGCCCCAGGGGCGGACCGCATGGCTGCGGGAGCCGTATCTGCCGGTTGAAGAGGGGGATGCTGGCCAAGCAGGGGAAACCACCGCCCCGTCCCCGGATTGCGGCTACCCCACCCTCACCGACGCCGCGGTCAAGTCCAATATCCTGCGTGCGGAGCGGGATCAGATGCAGCTTCTGGCCCACTGCAACGGGGACGCGGCCTGCGAACAGTACCTGCGGGAGTATGCCGCCGCCCTTGCGGAATTGCCGGATCACACCCCGGGAGATATCCGGCCGGTGATGATCCACGCCCAGCTCCTGGGCCTGGACCAGCTGGAGCGGGTGAAGGCCTTGGGCATCATCCCCTCATTTTTCCTGGCCCACGTGTACCACTGGGGCGATATTCACCTGAAAAATCTGGGACAAAAACGGGCGGAGCGGATCAGCCCGGCCCATTCCGCCCTGGAACATGGAATCCGCTTCACCCTGCACCAGGACGCGCCGGTAATCCGCCCGGACATGATGGAGACGGTCTGGTGCGCGGTCAACCGTATGACGCGAAACGGGGTCATTTTGGGAACCGAAGAGCGCATCAGTGTGGCGGATGCCCTGAAAGCAGTGACCATCAACGGGGCGTACCAATATTTTGAGGAGGACAAAAAGGGCAGCATCGCCCCGGGAAAGCTGGCTGATTTTGTGATTCTGGAGCAGAATCCGCTGGAGGCCGATTCCATGGACCTTCGGAAAATACGGGTCCTGGCCACAATCAAAGAGGGAACATGTATTTACCGCGCCGACGGGCAGGGGACGGGCGAAGTACGATAATCGCACACGAAACGTTAGGGGGCAAAGCTGCGGCTGCGCGCCCCCTTTCAATATCACAGTTGATCATGCCAGCCGCAAATGGGAACTGATCAGCACATTTGGGATTCGGCAAAAAGGGACCCCGGCGCTCCGGAATATCCGGCGCACGGGAGTCCCTTTTTTGAGCCTTTTTGTGCGATCATATCCAATTTATTCTGCCGCGGGCGGCGTTTCGGTCCGCCTGGCCAGGTAGTCCTTCAGAATCAGATTGATGTACTGGGAGAATGAACGGTCGTCTTCCTCGGCCATCTGTTTTAACTGATCGATTACATCCGTGTCCAGCGTGATGCTTACTTTTGCTTTTAATGGTTTCATGATCATCCTCCTTTTTCGTATACTATAGCATTTTGTACCAATTCGTATTGACTAATCGCATTAAGTAGGATAAAGTAAGATTTGGTAAGAATTTACGGTAATACGACCGAAAAAACAGAAGATGAGGAGTGGACAGCCGTGTTGGGTAAGATCAAGGAGAGCATTGACAAGAGTCTCGTGTCGGTGAGTGTCAAGTCCGGCACTTATCTGGAGACGGAGAAGCTGAAGGCCAAGGTGGGAAATGTGCAGGAGGAGATCCACAACCTGAAGCAGGAACTGGGAGAGGCCATTTTCGCCCAGTGGAAAAACGGCGGGGTGAACCCGCAGACCATTGAGTCGGCATGTGCAGCGCTGAACCGGAAGGAGGCAGAGATCGCCGGTTATCAGGCACAGATCGATCAGATCACTCTGGAGAAAGCCAGGATACTGGGGGAGGAATTAAAGCCTGTCGCCACTGGGCGCGAGGGTGGCGTGACCTGCTCCTGCGGAAAGGTGAACGCGCCGGGGGCCAAGTTCTGCAAGGCCTGCGGGAAAAAGCTGGAGGCAGGCGCGGAGGCGGCCCAGGAAACCGCGCAGAGCCGCCATTGCCCCAGCTGCGGAGCCCTGATGGAGCCGGGAGCCAGATTTTGCTGCGAGTGCGGCCATCAGACCGTCTGAGCTGTCACAAAGAATACGGAAGAAGAGGGATAAGGGTATGTACTGTACGAATTGCGGGGCCGAGATGCCGGACGACGCGCTGTTTTGCACGGCCTGCGGAGAAAAGATCGACCACGAGGGCGAAGCGGCCGTCGGGCCGGAAGAAAGCGGATACAACGGAAAAACGAAGAAATGGGCGCGGAAACGGAAGGAGACTTCCGGCGCCCCCAAGTCACCGAAAAAGGGAATAAAAATCGCCCTGATCGCCGCGGCCGGAATCGCGGTCTGTGGTCTGGCGGCAGGGGCCGTGCTGTTAAACCAGCCCAAGGCGGTGATCGCAAGGGGCGTTAAAAACACCTGGAAGGCCATGTGCACCGAGGAGTCCGGCGTGGCGGAGTACCTGGGATTAAGGCAGATTTCCCGCATGGTGGATACGGGAAAGAGCCGCAGGAAGGCGGAGCTCTCGGTATCCGTAGGCCCGCAGGATATGGGGATCGGCCTGGCCGACGTGGGCTTAAGCGGATGGCTGGAGAAGGACGACAAGGGTAAGATGCTGGGCCGTGTGAGCGGCACCATGGGCGAGCTGGAGATCGCGGGTCTCGACTTCTACCACGATAACGAGAAGACGGTGGCCGGATCGCCTGAGCTTTACAGCAAATATTTTTATGTGGATCACCAGGAATTGAAGGAGAAGCTGGAGGATTCCAAGGTTCGGAAAATGCTAAAAGACGAGTTCGGAATCGAGTGGGACGGGGAGCTGGAAGATGAGCGCCTGGACCTCATAGCCGAGTATTGGGACGTCTCCAGGGAGAACTGGATCGCGCTGATGAAGAATATGGGCGTGGAGAAGATTGACAAGCGCACCTTCACCGTGGGTGGCAAGGACAAGGCCTGCCAGGGGTACGAGCTGACCATCGACCGGGACGATATCCGCCAGGTGTTGGAAGATATGGACGATGTGATGCTAAACAATTCCATGCTGGTCAATGCGGCTGCCGAGGCGTCCTGGACGTCGCCGGAGGATATGAAAAGGCAGCTTAAGGAAATCAGCAAGCGGCTTTTGGGCGCGCTGAAAAATGATCTGGTGCTCCAGGTCTACGTGGGCCCCAAGGGCCGGATCGTCTGTGTGGAGGGCGATTACACTCTGAACGGAGACGTGATCACCATGTCCCTTGGAGGCAGTCTGGAGCTGACCGGGAAAAAGAATCCCCTGGATACGGTGTACCTGGAGGCGGAGGGAAAGGTAGCGTCCATGGCCGCGGCCAAGCTGACCTTTTCCCGGGAGTTAAACGACAGCGGCAATATGATCAAGGACAAGGTTGACCTGGGACTGTCCGCCACAGGCGCGGGGATGTTCAACGTCTCAGCCAAGGCGGAAGCCAACGCCAGCCTGAACAAAGAGAAGGGCAGGTGGAACGCGGAGGCCAGCCTGACACTGCCCGGCGTCCAGGGCTCCGCCTCGGCCAACGGCACGGTGGGGGACCTGGCGAAGGGAAAACAGTTTGTGGTCACCCTGGACGACGCCAGCGTGGGGGCCTACGGCCTCAGCATGCCCTTTGTGGGCATCACGGCCAGCTACGGGGTGGAACCCTTAAAGGAGGAGATTGCGGACCCCACTGAGGATGTGAAGCTGGTCAACGTGTTAAAGCTGACCCGGGATGATCTCAATGAAATCGGCTCCGAGATCGGGGACAACGCCGGGAGCGGCGGCTTCGTTCTGCCCGGAGTGGGAAGCAAAAGCGTACCTGCGGCTACCACGGCTCCCTACACGGAAGCGCCGGAAACGACGGCATATGACAGCGGGTATTAAAACCATACACCATCATCAAGGGCCCCTGCCCCGAAGCAACGGAAAACGCTTCGGGGCAGGGGCCCTCTCTTAACTTTTACATGCCTGCAATCAATGGCGTTCGGCGTTCCCCTTGCACAGTCCCGCCGCCGGCATTTTCTTGCTTTTTACAACTCACGTGAGAATCTGGTTGTGGTCGTCCCTTCCGTCGTCCTCGTAGACCAAGAAGTCCGTGATCTCCAGTCCGATCTCCTCGCCCGTGCGCAGCACGTCGTAGGTGTGTGGGTCCGCGATCACCCGCAGCTGGGTGCCGTTAATATCGATCTGGCAGTCGTTCACGTCCCCCAGATAGAACATGGATTTGATGGCCCCGTGGAGATGGCCCTCGGCCTTGGTGAGTTTGATATTCTCAGGCCGGATGGCCACCACCACGTCGCCGGTCAGGGGCCCCTCGTAGGCCAGGGACTGGCCGATGCCCTTTAAGTCCACCGCGGAGCCGTTCACCTGGCCCTTGATGAAATTCACCTTGCCCACAAAGTCCGCGATAAACTGGTTTTTCGGCCTGCGGTAGATTTCCATGGGGCTGCCCACCTGCTGGACCACGCCCCGGTTGATGACGAAGACGCGGTCGGACATGGTCATGGCCTCCACCTGGTCGTGGGTCACGTAGACCACCGTGATTTTCAGCTTGCGCTGAATCTCCTTGATCTCAAAGCGCATGCTCTCCCGGAGCTTGGCGTCCAGGTTCGACAGCGGTTCGTCCAGAAGCAGGAGCTTGGGCTGCCCGATCAGCGCCCGCCCCAGGGCCACGCGCTGCTGCTGGCCGCCTGAGAGCTGGCTGGGCATCCGGTTGGCGTACTGGCTTAAGTGGACGATCTCCAGAATCTCCTCCACCTTCTCCTTGATCTCGGCCTTTGGCACCTTCTGAATCTTCAAGGGATAGGCCACGTTGTCGAACACGTTCATATGGGGCCACACGGCGTAGGACTGGAATACCATGCCGATTCCCCGCTTCTCCGGCGGAACGAACACATCCTTGGAGCTGACCACCCTGCCGTCGATGCGGATTTCCCCGGTGGTGGGCTTCTCAAAGCCAGCGATGATGCGCAGCATGGTGGTCTTGCCGCAGCCAGAGGGGCCGAGGAAGGTGATAAACTCCCCGTCCTGAAATTCTTCCGTAAATTCTTTTAAGACCGTCACGTCCCCGAAGGACTTGGTCACATGATTGATGGTGATAACAGACATCGCTTCTCCTCCTAAATTGAAAATTTCCCTTTGGTGACCTTGTTCAGCACATAGTTAAGGACAATTACCATGATTAAGATACCGGAAGCCAGGGCGGAGGCCGTCTGCTGGCTGTGGTAGGTCTGGTAGGTAAACAGCTCCACGCCCAGTGTCTTGGTGTTGTTGGAGTAGAGCAGGTTGGACATGGTCAGCTCGTAAAAGCAGGGCATGAAGATCAAAAACCAGCCTGCCACGATGGACGGCACGATCAGGGGGAACACCACGTCCTTCAGCCTTCGAATCCAGCCGGAGCCGGATATCTGGGCCGCCTCCTCCAGGGAGGGGCTGATCTGGGAGAACGCGGAGACCACGGTGCGCATGCCCATCATCATGTATTTGATCATGTAAGCCACCACCATAATGAACATGGTGTTGTAAATGTTGATTCCGAACCGGCCCGACATGGTCATGATCAGGGCCAGGGCGATCACCACGCTGGGGCTGCCGGAGCCCACGGTGATCAGGAAATCGGGCACTCCCTTGCCTTTCACGTTGGTGCGCTTGAGCAGATAGGCCATGATCAGGCAGATGATCATACCCAGGGAAGCGGCCCAGGCGGCGGAGATCAGGCTGTTCTGGCCGGAACCCAGGATGGATTTGCGGGTCAGGATGGTGTGCCAGTATTTGAAGGTAATGTTTCCGGTTTCAAAGATGGACTTGCCCATATTCATGGTAAAGGAGGTCATGAACACGGTGGCAAAGGGGATGGCCACCACCACGATGGCGAACAGGCTGACCACCACGGTGATGGGAATCCGCCACTTTCCAAGGTCCACGATGTTGGGCCGGGTGGATTTGCCGGACACGGTGATGTACTCGCGCTTGCCCACCACGAAATTGGACACGTAGAGCACGATCAGGGCGATGGCCATCAAAAATACCGCCAGGTTGGTTGCGTCGGTCAGTCCCTCCTGGGAGCCGATGTAGACGTAGTCCACGATGCGGGTGGTCACGGTGTAAATCTGCCCCGGCGCGCCGATGATGGACGGGATGCCGTAGCAGGAGGCCGCGGCCACGAACACCAGCAGAGCAGCCGCCACGATGCTGGGCAGCATCAGCGGGAGCGTTACGGTCATCAGGGTCTTAAAGGGGGAAGCGCCGGAGATACGGGAGGCTTCCTCCAGGGACGGGTCCATTTTCTCCATGGCCCTGGAGATGGTGATAAACGCGTAGGGATAGTAAAATGTGGTCAGCACCCAGACCAGGCCGCCGATGGAGTAGATGTTAAAGGGAGCGCTCTCCAGCCGGAAAATGGACATGATCAGGGTATTTAAGGTTCCCACCGTGGGGTTTAACAGCCTGAGCCAGGCCATGGCTCCCACGTAGGGCGGCACCATGTAGGTCATGACGAACAGGGTGCGGAAGAATTTCTTGCCGTACAGGTTGGTCCGCCCCACCAGCCAGGCTAAGGGGAAGGCCAGCAGCACGCCGAACACCATGGCCAGCCCCGCGGTGATCAGGGTGTTTTTTAAGCAGGTCCAGTTGAGCGGGTAGGAGTAGATCCGCTTGAAGCCCTCCAGGGAAAAGCTGCCGTCCGCGAAAAACGAGCGGTAGATCAGGTAGAGCAGCGGCAGAACCTGGAAAATGACCAGGAAGGCCACGATGGCCAGGATCACAAACCACTTAATGTCAAAGTAATATTTCTTTTCAGTATCCATAAGTTTCCTCAGCCCCTTCCAAAATGTGCAGGATCATGTTTTGCGCCACAGGAGTTCCCAGGACGACGAACTCCTGTAGGGCAAAAAAGCCGTTGCCGGTAAGATGGCAACGGCCCTGTGAATGAATGTCCGTGAAGGCGGCGGGCCGGATCACCGGCCGCGCCGCGCTTCCGATTGCATGCCCCGTCGGTCAGCTTGGGGGTATTTTACTGCGGCACCGTTACGTTTTCCTGGAATAATGTGCGGATTTCTTCGCGCTGGGTGTAGCATTTCACCCAGTCCACAGGCATTACGCCGGACATGATCTCGCTGGTGGGGATGGCGTCGTAGGGGGCGTTGGGGTAATCGCTGCGCACGGAGTGCATCCAGCCGGCTACGATATATTTCTGGCCTTCGGTGGACAGGAACCATTCCTCAACCGCCTCGCAGGCAGCCGCGTTGCCGTTGGCGCTGTGGGCGTCGTCGATGATCATGATGGGGGAAGGTGTGCTGATCACGCCGTCGGTGGGGTAGATCACTTCCAGCATGGAGCCTTCCTCCTCGCGTTTCTTCAGTACGGATTCCTCCAGAATCATGACTTCCTTGCACTCGCCGGTCTCCAGCTTGGTGAGAGCCACGGAGCCGGACTCGATGGCCACGCCCTGATCGCCCAGCGCCTTGTAATACTCCTCGCCGTATTTGTCCAGCAGCGCCACGATGGCCGCGTAGGAAGTCCCGGAGGTCAGCGGGTTGCCCATGGACAAGGAGCCCTTCATCTCGGGATCATAGGCGAAATCCTTGAAGGAGTTGGGAAGGCTGTCCTTGCTGTATTTCTCCGGGTTGTAGGCCAGCACCATGTTCAGCATGCGGACCGGATACCAGTATCCGTCGGGATCATAGTCGAACAGGAGCTTGTCGGTCTCGCTGAACTTGTAGGGGTGAAGGATGTTGGCCTCCTTCAGCTCCAAAGCGTAGGACGGCTCTGCAACCATCAGGATATCGCAGCCCAGCTTGCCGGAATCCATCTCAGCTGCCACCTTGGACTGTAAGGTTCCGGTTCCGCCGTAGAAGAACTCGATGTCCATGTTGGGGAATACCTCGTCCAGCTTGTTGTCCATGGCCTCGATGATATCCTCGTACATAGAGGTGTAGATCACCACTTTGCCGGTCATGTCCTTGTAGTCCTTGGCCGCTTCGGTGGCCGGCGCTTCCTGGCCGCCCGCCGCCGCGGTGGTGTCGGCAGCTGCCGCCGCGCTGGTCTGGGCCGGAGCCGGAGCCGCCGTCTGGCCGGAACCTCCGCCGGAACAGCCGGCCATGCCAATCACCATACTCGCACCGATCAGTAACGCTAAACCTCTTTTTTTCATATGCCCCTCCTTGTTAAAAATTATTTTTGTTGTTTTTATTTTAGCAGAATAGCTGTCTAAAACGACCTGAAATCCAATATAAAAGGAAAAAATGCCATATAATTTTCGGCTTGCCGGAAAATATATGGCATTATGCATTAAGAGGATATCTCTTTCATGTATTCTTTTGGAGAACATCCCAGGTATTTGCGGAATACCACCCGGAAGTATTTGTAATCGCCGATGCCGCTCTTCCAGGCGATGTCCTGGATGGGAAGCTCTCCCTCCCGGATCATTTCCAGGGCCTTCTGGATGCGGTAGCGGTTCAGATAGTCGTTGAAGGTGGTGCCCACCGCGTCCTTGAACTTGCGGTTGAGAAACGCCTCGCTGTAGTTGAGGTGGTCCACCAGGTCCTGCATGACGATCTTCTGCTGATAGTTCTCGAAGATGTATTCCAGCATCCGGCGGGCCAGCCGGTCCTCCACGGGCTGCTTCTGGAAATCCTTTAACACCGAGGTGCTCTCCCAGTCCTCTTTGGTTTTCTGGTGGGAAATCCAGGCGCCCCGTATCTCGCACTCCCGCTTGGCAAGCCGGACAGCCTCCTTCATGTCGGCCATGTTCAGGGGCTTTAACAGATAGCCCTTGACACCGTAGTGGATGGCCCGTTTGGCGTACTCAAAATCCGAGTAGCCGGACAGGATGATGGGAGCGTAGTTGTACTGCTCATAGCTATTTTCCAACATCTGGAAACCGTCCATCACGGGCATGTTGATGTCAATGACCGCGATGTCCGGGTTGTGCTCCCGAATCAGCTCCAGGCCCTCGATGCCGTTGGCCGCCTCGCCCACCACGTTACAGTCCATCTCCGCCCAGGGCACGGAGTAGACTAATCCCTTGCGGATAATGTCCTCGTCCTCCACGATAATTACCTTGTACAATGTCAGTTCTCTCCTTTCTGGCGGATTTTCACAATGACCTCCAGGCCAAGGCCCTCCTCATTTTTAAGCTCCAGGCCGCTCTCGCTGCCGTACTGGAGGAACAGGCGGCGGGCGATGTTGCGCAGCCCGATGTGCTCGGAGCCGGGGCGGGGGCTGTGCAGGGTTTCGGCCAGGTGCAGGGCTTCGGCCTCCGGCATCCCAAGGCCGTCGTCCTTCACACTGAGAAGGAGCAGGGAGTTGTCCAGGCGGCCGGTGATGAGGATGTGAATCTGCTGCTTTTTCTGGAAGCCGTATTTGATGGAATTTTCGATAATGGGCTGGAGCACCAGCTTGGGGATCATGCAGGGGAGACAGTCCTCCCCGATATCGATCTCGTATTGCAGTCGGTCGCCGTAGCGGCATTTCTGGATGTCCAGGTAATCGCCGATGTAGGCCATGTCCTCGTCCAGATGCACGTACTCCCTGGAGGTGTCGATGCTGTAGCGCAAAATCTGGGTCAGCTGGATGATCAGGCTGTCGGCCCTGGCCGGGTCAAAGACCACCAGGTTGCGGATGATTTCCAGGGTGTTGTAGAGGAAATGGGGATTGATCTGGGCGGTGAGTTGGCCGATCTCGGTCTGGTTTTTCAGGCGCAGCAGCTCGGTGTTGCGGCTGTTTAACTCCTGGATGTGATCCAGCATGTGGTTAATCTGCACGCCCACGATGGAGAACTCGTCCTCCGTGCCCATTTCCACCCGGTGATCCGGGTCGGTTTTGCGGATGATGCGGATTTCGCTGACCAGCTTCTGGATGGCCGCCGCGTTGCTGGCCGCCATGGCGCTGCGCATGTTGTCCGCCAGCTTGTACCACAGAAGGCTCATGACCGCGATCACGCCGCCGCCGATCAGCAGCAGGGCCATGTTGTGGGGGTAGTAGACCAGGGAGTAGATGACCGCGTTGCCGTCCCCCGCCGTCTGGCGGTCCAGCCAGTAGCGGGTGCCGTGAATCTGCACCACGGGCCCCGGGCTCTCCAGCTGGAACTTGTTGACCTCCTGGACGAAGCTCACGCGGCTGCTGTAAATCACCCGCCCCGCGTTGTCGGTGATCACACCCTCGTAGCCGGAATCGGAGAGGCACTGGGCCCAGCCGTCCCCCTTTAAGTAGAGGTTCAGATAGCCGATGGTGGCGCCGTCCGCATTTATGGGGCGGGACATCACGTAGTCGGAGTTTGTGCCCTCAAAATAATAAACGCTGGTGTAGATGCCGTCCGGGGCGGAGCCGAAGGCGTTGTCGCAGATGGCCTTGTTGAAGCTGGAGCGGTAAAGGTTCCACTCGTAGGGGCGGAAGCTATTGTAGACGGAATTGCGCTCCTTGTCGCAGAGCACCAGGCGGCTGTCCAGGGGGCAGGCGGCGTTGAGCTCGTAGGCGGAGTAGGAGAGCATGGAGGTGCCGCCCTGGTAGAGAAGGATTTTCCGGCAGGTCTCCTGAACCTCGCCGTCGGTGAGAAATTCCGCGCCCAGGCCGTAGATTTGGTTGAAGGTGTCCGCAAACAGGCGGCTGTTCCTGGTGGCGCCCGCGTGGTTGGTGGCGGTTATAGCCAGGGCCATGCAGGAGACCATGAGCAGGGCCCCGGTGCTGACCAGCACGATCAGCCTGGTAAATACCAGCTTTTTAAGTTTCGCCTGAAATGTTCCCATGGCAGCTTCAGTCCCCCGTGTGCTCGCTCACAATGTTGGAGTAGCGGCTCAAAATGTCCAGTTTGTGCTTTTTCACGTAATCCATGTCCTCCTCCAGCATGTCGATGCGGTCCAGGGGAACCAGGTAGGCCCCGGACATGGCGTCCTTGCGCACGGAGCGGTTCATGAGCAGGTTGCCGTAGATATTCTGCATGTCCTTGCTGGTGATGAAGTCGATGAAATGCCGGGCGTACTCCGGCTGGTCGCCGCCCCGCACAATGGCCGCGGTGGCGGGCAGGTAGACGCAGCCCTCCTCCGGGTAAACGATCTCTATGTCCGCGCCGGAGCGCATGAGGGCGGCGCAGGGGGCTTCGTAGGAGAGTCCCACGGCCTTTTTGCCCGAGGCCACGCTGGAGTAGACCTTGCTGGAGGCGGAGGCGATCTCGCCCGTATGCCCGATCAGCTCGTCCACGTACGCCCAGGCCCCGTCGTCCTCATACCCGCCCATTGCCAGCAGGATGTTGGTCAGCTGGGCCAGGGCGGAGGAGGAGTTGATGGGGTTGGCCATGATGATTTTGCCGTCCAGCTCGGGCTTTAACAGGTCCTTGTACCCATTGATCTCCACGCCCTGGGTCAGGGATTTGTTGACCACCAGGCAGCTGCCGGAGAGGATGTAGCTGGTGGTGTAGCCGGTGGTATTCTGGTAGGCGGGGATTAAGTGTTTGTCGTTGACGGACACGTAATCCAGGAACAAGTCCGCGTAGGAGTACAGCTCCGAGTACACGCCGCCCAAGAGCACGTCCGCGGGCGGATCGCCGGACCCGGTGCGGATCTTCTCCAGCAGGTCCACGGTCTCGCCCTTCACCAGAACCACCTGAATCTTATATTTTTCTTCGAACAGAGGGATGGTGGCGTTCAGCAGTTCGTCGCTGCTGGACGTGTAGATGGTCAGCACGTCGCCGCCGGTCCCGGCCGGGACGGCGTAGCGGTGCGTATAGAAAAAAGCCGCGGCCTGGAGCAGCGCGATGACTGCGGCCGTGGCAAACAGAAGCCGTTTGCCCATGGAGCGCCCGGTGGTGTGATCTGCCATGATATCCCCCCGTGTGTGATTCGAAAGCGGAAAATGTTTCCGGTCCGCAGCGGAACCGCGGAGCCGGTATTTTTTCCCAATTTTGACTATTCTACTATTATAGCACTGGCTGGGGAGATTTTACAATGATAAAAGTGGAAGTCTTACCCCTTCCTCCGATACTCCGAAGGCGTAATCTCCTCCGCCTTCTTAAACGACCGAATAAAAAAGCTTGCGCTGTAATACCCGACCCGCTCCGCGATCTCCCTTATGGTCAGGTTGGTCTCCAAAAGCAGGCGTTTGCTCTCGGCGATGCGCAGGGAGGTCAGATAGTGGATGAAATTGCAGCCCGCCTTTTTCTTGAACAGGGTGGAGAAGTAGTTGGGGGACAGACCGTACATCCCGGCCAGGCCCGTCAGGCTCAAATCCTCCGCGTAGTGCCGGTCGATGTAGGCGGTGATCTCCTCGTACTGGAAATCCTTGGAAGAAGCGGAGAAGGTGGCCGCGGCCATCAAAAGCCCGCTCTTTAACCCCTCGGGCGATTCATCCTTCAGCCCGAATGCCTCGGCCAGATACCGGGAAATGTTCCCGGCGCGGCCCGGATGGGACTGCCTCACCGGTTCCAGGCTTTTGAGAAGGGCCTCGCAGGCCAGGGTAAAACCCGCGTAATCCGACTTCACGTAGGTCTCCAGGCAGGTCTCGCAGCACCGGCAGACGGGCAGGAAATCCCGGGAATCCACGGGTGGAAGGCAGGTGTGGGGGTACAGCCGCCTTCCGCCGCAGGCGGACCTGAGGCAGGCCAGGGTCCGCATCCGCTTATAGTCCTCCTCCCAGCAGGTTCCGTCCTTAAACTTTCTGCCCTCCACCAGGGTGTGGCCGGACTGGTAGCGCTCCGCCAAATCCTTCAAATACTCCCGGCAGTACCCGGGATACTCCGGGGTCTCAAAGAGGAACAGGAGCACATAGCCTTCGTCCCGGTGTGCGATCACCGTGATCCGGTCGTTGTCCACAGACAGCAGCTCCGACACGGAAAATGGCTGGGCGGGCGCGTCGTCCGCGATCAGCACAGGGCGGCAGGGGACAGGAAAATGGACTTTATAGCCGGGGATATTGAGCAGGGCCGCCGTGGCCAGATTCAGGTTCTCCAGAAGCAGCGCCCGCCGCTGTTCCAGGGCGGAGATCGTATTTTCCACGATTTTCTCCAGGTCCGCCCGCCGGACCGGCTTCAGGATGTAGTCCTTCACCCCCAGGCGGATGGCCTCCTGGGCGTATTTGAAATCGTCGAACCCGGACAGGATGTAGAAGTCGGTCTCGCCGGCCGTCTCCCTGGCCCGGCGCACCGCCTCCAGACCGTCCATGCCGGGCATGCGGATATCCACCAGGGCCAGGTCGAAGTGGGCCTCCCCGATGGCCTCCACCAGCCCGAAGCCGTCGCCGGTTTCCACCATGTCGTCGGGCCGGACGCCCAGGTCCGTTAAAAACATGCGGATGGACCGGCGGACCAGAAGTTCGTCGTCGGCAATCAGAATTTTCATGATATCGTTTCCTCCATAGCTTCAATGTAAAGTTCAATCACGGTGCGGGTTCCCTCGCCGGGGCGGCTTTCCATGGAAAAAGAGCTTTGGGGCGAGAAGGAGGCCAGGCGCTCCCGGACGTTGGCCAGCCCGATGCCCGGAGCTTCGCCCTCCGGCAGCTCGCAGCCCGCGCCGTCGTCCTCGACGACGATGGTCACGCCGTGGGCGGCCGGGGAGAGGGAAATGCGGATGGTGCAGGCCCGGTTGCAGGGCTCCACGCCGTGCAAAATGGAATTTTCCACAATGGGCTGGAGCAGCAGCTTGGGAATCATGATCCCCTCGGCGGGAACCTGCCGGTCCACCACGTAGTTCAGCCGGTCGGAAAAGCGCAGCTTTTGCAGGGAACAGTAGTCCTCCACAAAGGAAAGCTCCATGGAAAGGGGGATGAGGGCGGGCGCCTTTAAGATGTAGCGCAGCATACCGGACAGCTCGAACAGGGCGTTCTCCAGGGCGTCCCGGTCCCCCACCTGGTTGAGGGCTACGAAATTGTTCAGCGTGTTGAACAGGAAATGGGGCTGAATCTGGGCCTGCAGGGCCTTGAACTCCGTGTCTTTCTGCCGGATGGCCATCACATACTCCTTCTGGATGCGGTTTTGCAGCTCCTCGGACATGGCGTTTAAGGAATCCCCCAGGTCGTCCAGCTCGGTGTCCGAGACGTAGGTGTATTTCCGGCTGAAATCCTCGTTCTGGATGGCGTAGAAAATCCCGCGCATGGAATTGATGGACGCCACCATCTTTTTGGAGGAGAGCCGGAAGGAGGCCATGGCCATGACAACGCCCGCCAGGTACAGAAGCAGGGCGGTCAGATAAATGATGCCGGTCCTGGAATTCAGCTCCTGGTTGGAGAGCAGCACCGTGATATCCCAGGGGTAACCGGTGATGGGATAGACGTAGCGCTGGAAGCTGCCGTCCGACAGGGAGACCGAGGTTGCGCCGGGGGTATTTTCCAGGGTCTCCCGGTCCTCGTCGCTTAAGGGCCGGTTGGCGTAGATGATCCGCTGGTTTTCATCCTTGATGATGATTTTGGAGTCCACATGGAATGTAAAATTCTGGAATAACCGGTCGAAAATCCGCGTGTTGACGTCGATCTTGATCACGTACAGGGGTTCCCGGGATTCCAGGACCACGATGGAGCGGGCCAGGGAGATAACCGGCGTGTCCCTGGGGGTGATGTAGTCCGGCACGTGGGGGCCGATGAGCAGACAGCGCCCGTCGGCCCGGACCGCCTCCTGATACCAGCTCTGTTCTCCGTACGGAAAAGAGGCGGAAAGGGTTTTTTGATCCGTGCCGGTAATGGTATAGTAGAGACAGCGGTCGTCCGTGACGATGAAAATGCCGTTGATATCCTCCCGGGTGTAGCGGACGAAGCTCATGTTGGAATCCAGATTGCGTTGCAGGTTCAGCCGTTCCATCAGGGCGTAGTCCTGATCCCGGGACAGGCCCCTCAGATAGTTGTAGAGCTCGTTGTTGTAATAGGGCTGCATGGTCACCTGCTCCAGCTCCTTTAAATAGGTGGCGATGTTGCTGTCCAGGGAGGACGCTGTGGTATCTAATAGAGAACGGACATCCCGGCTGTACTCCCGGGCGTAGATGTGGGCCACCACGTAGGCGATCAGCATAAAGGGGATCAGAGTGCTGATCAGGAAGCTGACTAACAAATGGACGGAAAAGGATCGTTTGAATTTCATGGCGGTTCTCCTCTGGTAACTGGCGTGATTTGATTATAGCCGCTTTTGGTGTGATTATCAATGAAGCGCCGGCAAAACGGAAAAATGGGCAACGGAATCGTAAAAAAAGACTACTGGTTCCGGTGGATTTTTGTACTATAATGACCATATCAAAAAACGGAAGCACAATTTAAGGAGGAACGATGATGAAAAAATTCACAAAATATGCAGGCGCTCTGTTGGCGGCCGCGGTGGCGGCGGGAAGCCTGGCCGGATGTCAGGGAAGCTCTGAGCCCAAGGAGGCGGCCGCGACCCAGACCCAGGACAGCGCAGCCCAGAGCGGCCAGGAAACCCAGGGGAGCCAGGCGGCCGGGGCTGAGCTGAGCGGTGAACTGGAGATTGTCACCAACGCGGATGAGCAGACCTTTAACGCGGTCAACGGGGTATTTGAGAAATTTATGGAAGAGAATCCAGGGGTGAAAATCAGCTACACCACCCAGGGCTCCGACTACGAGCAGCTGATGAAGGCCAGAATGGCGTCCAACGACCTGCCGGACATTTTCGCCACCCACGGCTGGTCCGTGGCACGCTACAGCGAATATCTGCGGCCCCTCAATGATCAGCCCTGGTTCGGAACCGTGGAGGAGGCGTTCAAGCGGAACATTGAAAATGCGGACGGCCAAATCTTCGTGCTGCCTCTGAACATGGACCAGGGCGGCCTGATGTACAACAAAACTCTGCTGGCCGAGCTGGACATCGAAATTCCCAAAACCTGGGACGAGTTTATGGCGGCCTGCCAGCTGGCCAAGGACAAGGGCTATACCGGCGTGTTTATCGCCGGCAAGGACAGCCGCCAGCCGGCCAACCTGATGGATATTGCGGCCACCACCTTCCTGGCCTCCTGCGAGGACAAGGGCTACACCGACCAGCTGGCGGACGGCAGCTTTGACTGGAACAACTGGACGCCGGTTTCCCAGCTTCTGATGGATCTGAAGGCCAAGGGCTACTTAAATGTGGACTGTGTGACCTGCGACCCGGTGGACGCGGCCCCCAGAATGGCGGAGAACAACATCCTGTTCCTCATGAGCTCCAGCCCGGACCTGATCGGCCAGGCCCAGGAGATCAACCCGGAAGCCCAGTACGGAATGGCCCCTATCCCGGCGTTAAACGACAGCTATGAGCCCGCCTTCTGCGGCGGCGAGCGCGAGGCTTACGGAATCTGGAAGGACACTGAGAACGAGGCCCTCTGCCTGGCGCTGCTGGACTACCTGGCAAAGCCCGAGAATGTGAAGATCGTCTGCGAGGCCAGCGGCAAGCGCCCGGCCATCCAGAACGTATCCCCGGACCTGGGTTCTGTGGCGGAGGATTACGCAACATACGCGGACACGGCCATTTATCCCTTCTTTGACCGCGTATACCTGCCCAACGGAATGTGGAGCACCATGAAAACCATCGGCTCCGCCCTGATCGGCGAGGAAATGACCGTGGAGGAGAGCGTCCAGACCATGCAGGCGGATTACGAGACGCTGCGCGAACAGAATTAAGGCGGAGGTGTAGGGATGAGGAAGCGGAAGGATATTCCCATTGATCTGCTCTATTTACCGGCGCTGGTGCTGCTGGCCGCCTTTGTGCTCTACCCGCTGATCTCCGGCATCCAGATTTCCTTTACCAACTGGAACGGGTATTCGCCAAGGTTCAAGTACGTGGGGCTGGCAAACTACAAAAAAATGTTTCACGACAAGATGTTTTACACCGCGTTAAAAAACACACTGATCTACGGCATAGGCAGCACGACCCTTCAGACGGTGATCGGAATTTCCTACGCCCTGCTGCTGCAAAAGAAATTCCACGGGCAGACCCTGGCCAGGGTCGTGATCTACCTGCCCGCCATGATCGCGTCGCTGATTATGGGCTATATCTCTTACTTTCTGGTCCAGTACAACAACGGCGCAATCAACGACGTGGTGAAGCTTTTCGGCGGCGCGCCGGTGGACTGGATGGCGGACGGCAAGCGGGCTGTCTGGATCATCGTCCTCATCAACTCTCTGCAATTCGTGGGTAAAACCATGATCGTGATGATCGCAGGACTCCAGGGTATCCCGGAGTCCTACGACGAGGCCGCGGCCATCGACGGGGCTGGCTACGGGCAGAGGCTGAGGCACATCACCCTGCCCCTGCTGCTGCCCGCCATCACCACCAGCGTGATTTTAAACCTGATCGGGGGACTGAAGCTGTTCGGAATCATCCTGTCCACCACAAGCGGCGGGCCGGGCTATTCCTCACACTCCCTGTCCACCCTGATCAATTACCTGTATTTCCAGAACCAGAACGCCGGATACTCGGCCGCGGTCGGAATGTTTATGTTCCTGTTTATTATGGTGATCAGCACGTTTGTGCGGAATTTCTTTGAGAGAAAGGTGGCGGGGCTCAGTTGAACAAGAAGAAACTTATATCCGGTCTGAAAACCCTTGCGGCGCTTCTGATCATCGCGCTGCACATCGCGCCCTTTTACATCATGATCAACATGTCGCTCAAGAGCGCGTCGGAGCGGACTTCCCGGTGGCTGCCCCCGGTGAAGCTCTACATCCAGAACTATTTTAACGCGATGGAGACGGGCAAGCTGCTGCGCGCCCTGGGAAACACCTTCTTTATCGTGCTCTGCGCCGTCGTGATCATCGTGGTGGTGGGGGCCATGGCCGCCTACCCCCTGTCCCGGAAAACCACCCGGAGAAACCGCCTGATCCTGGCTGTGATCGTGGGTATCATGATGGTGCCACAGCTCAGCGTGCTGGTGCCGCTGTACAAGGAGATGGTGGCAATGGGCGGAATCAACCGGTACTGGGGCGTGATCCTGGTCTCGGCCACCTTCAACCTGCCCATGGCGATCTACATGTACAGCAACTTTATCGGCACCATCCCGAAGGAGCTGGACGAGGCGGCCATGATCGACGGGTGCAGCCGCATGCAGGTATTTTTCCGCATTATCCTGCCGTCCCTAAAGGCCACCACCGCCAGCGTGATCATCTGGACCAGCGTGGGCATCTGGAACGACTACCAGTTCCAGCTGTATTTCCTGCAAAAGCCCCAGTTTCGGACCATCACCCTGGCCATCACCACCTTTTTCACGGACTCCAAGACCGACATGGGCGCTGCGGCCGCGGCCGCGTTTATCGTGGTGCTGCCGCCCGTGCTCATGTACATCGCCCTCCAGAAGTATTTTGTCCAGGGGGCAATGGACAGCGCGGTGAAATAGGGATTAAAACAGAGTGGAATATGAGAGAGGACAAAACGTGAGATGAGAGACTGGAAGAAAAATATGGAAATTCTGTGCGATCCCCTGTGCAGACAGGTGCAGATCGCCTGCCACCGGGGGAAATTCTCCTCCAGCGTGATGGAGAACACGGTGCTGGCCTTTCGGACCGCGGTGGGCCAGGGCGCGGACATGGTGGAAATGGACCTGGCGCGGACAAAGGACGGCAGGATCGTGGGGCACCACGACGACACCATGATCCGGCTGTTCCACAATCCCGGCCGCATCGGGGATTACACCCTGGAAGAGCTTAAGAATATGGAGCTTTACAATTACCTGGGGGAACCCTGCATCCAGTCCATTGAGACCTTTGACGAGATTTTAGACGGGCTGCGGGAGAGCACCATCCTGGTGTTGGACAAGTGCTGGGACTGCTGGGACGAGGTGCTTAAGCTGCTGGAGCGGGAGAAAATGACGGGCCAGGCCGTGTTCAAGTTCTATATTGAGGACGAGGCCGCCTGGCAGTGGGCCGCCCGCCATGAGAACTGCCTGTTTATCCCCATGCTGGGGGATATCGGCTATTTGGGCCGGGTGGCGGAATTGGCGGAAAAGACCCGGGTGCCCGCGCTGGAAATTCTGCCGGAGCGGGAGACGGACGCGGTGTTTCAGGAGGAGACGATTCTGTGGCTGCGGGAGCGGGGGATCAAGACCTGGTGCAATTCCCTGAGCCTGAGCAAAAACCTGGTATACGGCGCGGGCTACGACGACTTAAAATCCCTGCGTTTCGGGGGAGAAGCGGGCTGGGGAAGGCTGATCCGCCAGGGGGTGGACATCATACAGACCGACTGGCCCTATGAGCTCTGGCGCTACCTTGAGGAGGGGGATTCCCTGTGACGGAGACGGGGCTTTTAATGGGCGGAGCGATCTTTCTGGCCTACGTGGTCAAGGGGATCACCGGGTTCGGCAATACCCTAGTGTTCAGCTCCATCGTGGGACTGTTTCTGGACAACCGGAATATCAGCCCGGTGGAGCTGGTGGTGGGATATCCCTCCAACCTGCTGATCGCCTGGCGGGAGAGGCGGAGGTTAAACCCGCGGGTGTGGCTTCCGCTCTCCGGCATGGTGCTTCTTGGCAGTATCCCGGGGGTGTTCGTCCTGCGCTACACGGACGCCGGGATGTTAAAAAAGGTGTTCGCCGCGGTGGTGATTTACCTGGGCCTTTCCATGGCCCTGGAGTGGAAATCCCGGGGCGGCCGGGCGCGGAGCGGGGGAGGGTTCGGTTTCATGGGGATTCTCTCCGGCATGGTGTGCGGGATGTTCGGCATCGGAGCGTTTCTGGCCGCCTACCTGATGGGGCGGGCAGAGGAGCCGGAGGCGGTCAAGGGCAACCTGTGCATGGTGTTTCTGGTGGAAAATACCTTCCGCATATGGATGTACGGGACGGCGGGCATTCTGCCGTTCTCCCTGATCCGGCAGAGCCTGTACCTGTACGGCTTTATGTTGGCCGGGCTGGCGGTGGGGCTGCTGCTCTCAGGCCGGATCAACCAGAGGACCGCCAGGCGCGTGACCGGGTGGATGATTGTGGCTTCGGGGGCGGGGGTGTTGTTGGCGGGATGAAGCGTTGGATGCAGGAATGCATCTGGCGCTTTTTTGCAGTGCGCCCGGATTTGCGCTGGTCCCCCTTTTGTTGTATACTGTTAGGGGTGAACCTGAAACAAATCAAGAAGAACGGAGCACATCCTATGGAAAAAATTCTGCTGGTTGAGGACAACCCCGCCGCCTCAGCACGAATCAGAACATTCATTGAAAAAATGGACCCCGGATACGAGGTGATCGTCTTTCCGATGGCGGGGGAAGCCTATTCCTACGCCTGCCGGGAGACCATTTCCCTGTTTATTTTAGATATACAGCTGGCCGATTACAAGGGGACGAATCTGGCGAGACAGCTTCGGGCGCTGGAAGCCTACCGGTACACCCCCATTCTGTTTGAAACGGCGCTGGCCGGGGAGGAGCTGACGGTGTACCGCGATGTGCAGTGCTATGCATTTCTGATCAAGCCGTTTACAGAAACGGAATTCCGGGAGGCGTTCATGAGCGCCATCGGCCTGTCCAAGCAGCTTCGCCCGGCAGGGAAGAAGCTCTGTCTTGAGCAAAAGCAGTTTATTTTGGAGTATGACGTGTCCAGCATTGTATATCTGGAAGCTTTTGGAAAAAAGATAGTCATTCACACCGACAGCCCGGTGCTTGGCCAAAAGCAGGATACAATTTCGGGGTATTCCCTGGCGCGGCTGCTGGAAATGCTGGATGATCCGTCCTTCATCCAATGCCACAAAAGCTATCTCGTCAACCAAAACTATATTGGGAAGATCAACAAAACAGACCGGCAGATCGTGCTCAGAAACCACAGCGAACCCATTCCTGTGGGGGCAAAGTACCAGTCTGCTCTATGGTGAATCTTATGGATACCATGTTTAATCTGCTGCAAATCCTGATGGACACGGGCCTGATTTTATTGTGCTGCCAGACCGTTTTTAAAGAGCGGGAACACTGGGGGAGAAAGGATTTCCTGCTGTTCCCTGTCATTACGCTGTTTTTTATGGCGGCGAGGGCGGGGATGACAGTTGGAAGCCCCTCGGGCCCTCTGTTTGCCAAGGAAGGGTATGAGGTTGCGCCCTCCAACAATGTGGCAATGCTGCTGATCCTGATTCTCCTGATTTTACTGGTAAACAGCGTCTATTATAAATTGCAGGACAACGGGTGGGCGTTCTGCGGCACAATGGCGGTTTTTTCGCTGTATCTGTTGGTTCGGACCATCAGCGTGGCCCTGCTCTCTTTCTGTGGAATCGGGGGAAATGGGATTCTGGCCGGCAGCAGGCTGTTGTCGCTTCTGTGTGTATACCTTCTGTCCCGCGCCTCCTCCTTTGGACGGGTCAGAGATACGATCAAAGAAGGGGGATTTACCGCAAGGCTTGTATCCGTCAATATCGGAATTGTCCTGATCGCGGCCCTCTCCGTTTTTTCCTTTGATATCAGCCGTTTTATGGAACATTTAAAAATCATCGGCGGAATCCTGTTTTTATGCCTTCTGTGCGACGGCCTGCTGCTGCATTACAATCAGCGGAGAATCCAGGAACAGAGGCGCATACGGATGATCGAACAGTACGTGCCGATTGTGGAGGAGCTGATCTCCCAGGTCAGGGCGCGGCAGCACGAATTTAACAACCGGATCATGGCCATAGAATCCGCCGTGAGTTCCGCCGCAACGCTGGAAGAGGCGAAAGAGAGCGTGGCGGCGCTGGCGGACGGCATTTCCCTCTCTTCCAGGGACCGCGATCTGCTGGCCTGTGACAGCAAAATAATTGCCGGAATGCTGTATGGCAAGATCAAGCAGGCGGAACGGGCGCAGATCAACATCGAACTGGAGTTTCGCGGCCTGTTTAAGAAAAGCGCCGTGCCGGAGACGGAATGGATTGAGGTGATCGGAATCCTGTTCGACAATGCGCTGGAAGCTTCCACGGCCGGGGATATCGTTTATCTGAAAACCTGCCGGAAGGACAGCGGCCTGGAGTTTACCGTGTGGAATCCGGCCCCGCCTCTGTCCAATACTGAATTTATGAAATTATTCAGCAAAGGCGTCACCACGAAACAGGACCGGTCCTCCCACGGTTTTGGGCTCTACAATGTGTTAAAACTGGCGGAACGCTGCCATGGAAAGATTCTGACCCGCAATGAAACCGTCGGCGGGAGGAACTACGTGGTATTTGGAATTCTTCTTCCATAAGGTATGAACATGGGGTTTAAGGGAATGAAAATCATTTTGTTCCCTTAAACCCCTCACTGATTCCCGGCTTATTGATCGGATGGGAGCGCGCTGATATACTGGAAAAAAACAAGTGGAAGGGAATGATTGTAATGTTCGATTTAATGAAAACGGAATGGAAAAAGGTCCGGCTGCCCGTATTGCTGACAACCCTGCTTCTGACCGCGGCGGCATGTATTTTGACCTGTACGCTGGACCGGAGCTACCGGCTGTGGTTCCGGCTGGATTCCTGGGAGATCGGAACGGCGTTTTTCGCCCTGCTGTTTCCCCTGTTTGTTGTAATACCGGTGTGCTGGAATCTCTATTATGAGCGGAAAAACCACTTTTTGCTGTATGTCCTGCCGCGGGTCAGGCAGAAGCGGTATCTGACCGCAAAGTGGACGGTTCACGCGCTGTGCGCATTTTCGATCCTGTTTATCCCCCTCATGCTGTCAGCCATCGCCGCATTATACGTGAATCGGCCGGTTCTTTATGAAAATGAATCCTTTAGCCATGTTCTGATGGGGACCTACACGCAGGCGCCGCTGCGTTATGCATTTCTCCTGTCGCTGTGGAAGGGGATCATCGGGGTGCTGGTCATGACCTTTGGGTTCGTCTTGTCCATGTATGTCAAAAATATCTTCGTGATCCTGACGGGCCCGTTCATCTACCTGATCCTGGAGAATTTCATCCTGTCCATCCTGGAGCTGCCGGAGTACCGGCTTGTGGTTTCGTTTGAACCGACGAGTATAGCGGACGATGCCGTCACGGCCGGTTCGGTGATTGTGGGGCCTGTGCTGATGGTGATCGTGATTTTGGCCTCGGCCTTCTATCTGAAGAGAATCAAAAAGGTTTCTGTGGCGGAAGGATAGGGGGGATTGCCTTGATGATGCTGGTGAGAAGCCACGTACTGCTTACCCTGCGCCAAAAGCTGCCGGTTTTCCTCGCGGGATGTTTGATTTTTTCACTCAGCTGCCGGCTCCATACCAGGCTGACATTTGAGCAGTACCTTTTATCGGTAGTCTCAGACCACTACTACCTGATCTATTTTGTCATTCCGATGGCGTTACTTACCTATTATTCCTGGATGGAAGATGACAGTGAAATCGCCATCGTGCGCTTCCCCAGCTACTACTCCTATTTTTGCAGGAAATGGCTTGCGGCCGGAGCGGCTGCGGCTGCGGTTCTCGGGGTTCAGACTGGGGTGGTGCTCCTGGCAGGAGCCGGGCTCGCAGGCGGCAATAGTTGGGCGCTCTCGGAAGGGACGGCTGTTTCGGAGCTGTTTTCGGTTCTGGAGCTGTATTTTAAAAACCCGGTCTCTGCATTTGCGGCTTACACGATGTACCAGCTGGCGGGAACCTGGTTCTTGGCTGGTTTCTGCATGTGGCTTGACCGCGTTGCCGGCAGCAGAGGGGCGGTGCGGATTCTGATGGGTCTGTACGCGCTCGCCGCTGTGTGGATCAAAATACCGGGATTGCAGGGGATTCCTGTCACGGGGCTGAATCATCTGCTGATCCTGCACCACAGCCTGGGACTGGGCCGTCTGGCGGTCACGGTGGCGACGGCCGGTCTGCTGGCAATGATCATATTGTGGACAGCCCGCGAACGGCGGCGGTTTGGGCCATTATCCCTGCCCGCATTTGGCCGTGGATTGGTTCCGTATTATATGAGAAAACTATTCTCAATCAGGAATCTGGCGGTTCTGTGCGCCGTGGCCGTCCTGACCGCAGGCTATAAGGGGCTTGCGTATCCCGATGAACGCACGGCGGAGGACTGGGTTCTTCTTCTGTTTTCCGGGCATGGAACCGGCTATCTGCATATTCTGTCATTCCTCGAGCTGCTGATTGTAAACGGCGCTCCGGTCTATTTGCTGGCGGCGTTTATGGAGGAGACTGTGAGGGGCCAGCCGCTGTTCGTCACAATCCGGGCGGCAGGGAGGCGGAATATGCTGACTGCGCTGTGGAAAGCGGGTTTTCTGTTTCTTTTCCTGTACTGTGTTATCTGGTTTCTTGGCGGATTGCTCGGAATGAAGCTGCTGGGATATGAGCTGACGGTTCATGCCTGGAAATGCCTGGCCGGCTCCGTGGGCCTGAAATTCTGCGACGTGCTGTTCCAATATTTGGTAATGTTTACGATCTATCTCTGCACGAAGCAGATCACAGCCGGTTTTCTGGCAATACTCGGGGGGAATTTCCTGTGCATTTTGCCGTCTGGTTTTGCGGCGTATTGTCCCTTCGGCCTGTCCAGCACGGTCAGGCTGGGCACGGCGGGCCTGTACCCGGGGATCACATTCCGGATCGCATTTGACATTCAGATTTTACTCATTCTGCTGTTGGGGGCGTGGAACTTAAAATATGGCTGGCGCAGGCTGCTCAATCAGCCGTTATAAAATCATGAAATCCGTAGGAGGCAGTTATGGACGCTTATATTGAATTGAACAATATCACAAAACGCTTTGGGCAGAACATTGTACTGGAAAATATTTACTTTTCTGTAAAGAAGGGAGCTGCGGTCGGCCTTGTGGGGGCCAACGGGAGCGGGAAATCCGTGCTATTCAAAATTCTCTGCGGGTTTGAACGCCCGGATTCGGGCCAGGTGCTGATTCGCGGAAAACAGCTGGGAAAAGGGCGGGATTTTCCCGAGCACGTGGGCGTATTTATCAACTCCCCAGGTTTTGTTGGAATCTACAGCGGTCTGCAGAACCTGAAATTTCTGGCCGCGATTCAGGGGAAGATCGGCGAACGAGAGATTCGGGAGGCCATGCTGAAAGTAGGGCTGGACCCTGAAAACAAAACGAAGGTAGACAATTACTCTCTCGGGATGAAACAAAAACTCGGCCTGGCGCAGGCGATTATGGAGAACCAGGATATTCTCGTGCTGGATGAACCGTTTAACGCGCTGGACTATCAGACTTATGAGGAAATGAAGCAGATGCTGCTGGAACTGAAGGCGGAAGGAAAAACAATGTTTCTCACGTCCCACCATTACCAGGATATCGAGCTGCTGTGCGACCAGGTTTATCTGATTGAAAACCATAAAATTGCATTGGTATCGGGACATTTGACGTGACGGCCCATTGCATTTATAAAAGTACCGCAAGCGCTGGACTTGCGGTACTTTTTACGTCCGATACAGGAATGCCGTAATATGTGGCCGGATTTTACCGGATCACTCCGATAAACACCAGCACCGACGCAAAGAGAATGGATGCGATGGACAGGACCATCAGCTGGATAAACAGCTTGTTTTTCGCTTCCTCGTTGTTCTCGCCCGCCAGGGTCATAGCGCCGCCGGTGGAGAAAGGGGAAACGCCTGCGAAGTGGCCGCCGATCATGATCCCAGACACCAGAGCCGTCACGCTGACGCCCGTGGCCCCCGCGATATTGGGGATCATGGGGATCAGAGCCGGGCCCACCACGCCCAGGGTGCTGGAGAAGAAGCTCATGCAGCCCGCCACCAGCGCGATCACCAGCTTGGCTGCGGTGGCGCTCAAGTTGTCGCCGATCCAGGAGGAGAACATATCCACAGCTCCGGCCTGGGTGGCCACGGACACCAGCATTCCAACGCCGCAGACCAATATAATGGTGGAAAATGGCACGAAGTTCAGCGCCTTCTTCTGGTCGCCCAGCTTTAACATCAGGGCGATCACCAGCAGCACCGTGGACACCAGGCTGGGCTCCAGGCCCTTGGAAACGGCCGCGATAAAGGCGGAATCCGGCATAAAGTTTTTGAGCAGCGGGAAAATGATCATCACGGCCAGGCCGATCACGATCAGGGCCAGGGTCTGGACCTGTTTTTTGGTAAACGGCTCGGGCCGCTTGATTTCCTTTGACACCTGGACGGTCCAGCCCTTAAAAATCAGGTAGATGATGGCGAAAATCAGCACCTGGGCCAGGATGTTGTTGAATGCGATCTTATTCAGGTCCGCAATCAGCGTTTCCCCCTCGTAACCCGCCGTCACCAGGCAGTTGCGCACCGTGGCGTAGCAGAGGCTGATGGGCGTGTAGCCGCCCGCCACGCCCGCGCCCACCACGCAGATGGTGCCGATGATCTTGTTCATGCCGATCTTGTCGGCCGTGGCCATGACCAGAGGGGCCATGAAGGCGAACACGGTCACAGGGCCGGGGCCCAGGCCGGAGATGCCAAAGGAGATCAGCCAGAGCAGAATCGGGATGAACCAGGCCCTGTTCCGGCACAGGTAGATGGCATTTTCCGCGATCAGCATCAGCGTCCCGTTGGTCATGGCGATGCCGTAGAAGAAGGAGACCATCAGGATGAAGTAGAACAGGCTGGTGGGCCACATGGCGATCACCGCGCTGGACTTTAAGCCCAGCACAAAGCAGCCGAAAATATAGGCAAAGGCCATGGCGATGATTCCCACGTTGATCTTGCATTTGTAGCCGATGGCTACGGATATAAATATGGACAATATTATCAGATAGCTGGTCATCTCATATACCTCCCAATCCGGTAGAGCACACCCCCGTGCTGTTAATGGTTACGCCGCCCCTATTCCAGAAATGACTGTTCCAGGGCTCTGATCTCGTGTAAATGGATCATGTTGTTGAAGGTGGGGAAATCCACCATCTGTTCCAGGGACGTCTCGCTGGTCTTATCCCGGGCCAGTCGTCCCAGGAATTCCTTCACCGCCTTGGTGGCGATGTAGAGGGCGGACACCGGGTAGATGGCGATACGGTAGCCGATCTCGAACAGCTCCTGGGCCGGCAGAAGCGGCGTTTTCCCGTGCTCCACCATGTTTGCCAACAGGGGAACGGAGAGGGTTTTGCCCACCGTGCGCATTTCCTCCACCGACCTGGGCGCTTCGAAGAAAATGATATCGGCCCCCGCCTTCTCGTAGGCCAGGGCCCGGTCCAGGGCGTCCTCAAAGCCGTTCACCGCCCGGGCGTCGGTGCGGGCCAGTATGCAGAAGTCCGGGTCCTTCCGGGCCGCAACCGCCGCTTTGATCTTCGCCACCATCTCCTCCTTGGAAATGACTTCCTTGCCCTCCATGTGGCCGCAGCGTTTGGGCGTCACCTGGTCCTCCAGCTGGATGGCCGCCACGCCCGCCTGCTCGTAGAGGGCCACCGTGCGCATCACGTTCATCAGTCCGCCGTAGCCGTTGTCCGCGTCCGCGATCACCGGGGTGTCCCCGGAGACGTCCACGATATTGCGCGCCATGTCCGCCATCTCCGCCAGGGTGATCAGGCCGATGTCCGGCTTGCCCAGCACGCTGGCCGACACCCCGTATCCGGTCATGTAGACCACCGGGAATCCGCTCTCCGCGATCAGCCGCGCCGTCCAGGCGTCATAAGCGCCGGGAGCGATCAATGTCTCATTGCCCTTTAAAAGCTCTCTCAATTTTCTTGCTGCTGTCATACGCACCCTCCTTGAATTGTGTTTGATACTGTTTTATAGAAGCAAATTCCGTGCCAAAGGTGGAAGAGGGCAAAAAAGGGCATCCGAACCGGGTTTTAAGCGATTCGGATGCCATGTGTTTAAAATTTGTTTTGAAAATGTTTCGGGTGTGTTTCGAGTGTGAAATGTTTCTGCGGGAGGGAGGTGAACCGGGGGGCGTCTCAGGCCAGCCCCATTTCCTGCCGCACTTCAATAAAGCACTTCACGATGAAGTCGATATCTTCCCGGGTATGGCTGGCGCACACCTGGGTGCGGATGCGGGCTTTGCCCTTGGGAACCACCGGGAAGGAGAAGGCCACCACGTAGACGCCCTTTTCCATCATGCGCCGGGCGAATTCCCCGGCCAGCTTCTCGTCGTAGAGCATCACCGGAACGCAGGGATGGGTGCCGGGGATGATATCGAAGCCGTTATCGGTCAGCTGTTTGCGGTAGTAGGCGGTGGTGTCCTCCAGCTGATCCCGCAGCGCAGTGCTCTCCTCCAGCATGTCGAACAGCTCCAGGCTGGCCCCCACAATGGCCGGGGCCAGGGTGTTGGAGAACAGGTAGGGGCGGCTTCTCTGGCGGAGCAGGTCGATAATCTCCTTGCGCCCGGAGGTGTAGCCGCCGGAGGCACCGCCAAGGGCCTTGCCCAGGGTACCGGTGATGATGTCCACCCGGCCCTCCACGCCGTTGTACTCAGGGGTTCCGCGGCCGTGTTTGCCCACAAATCCCACCGCGTGGCTGTCGTCCACCATGACCAGGGCGTTGTACCGGTCGGCCAGGTCGCAGACACCCTTCAGATTGCAGATGATGCCGTCCATGGAGAACACGCCGTCGGTGGCGATGAGTTTGATTCTGGCCCCAAGCGCATCTGCATCCTTTAAACGGTTTTCCAGATCCTCCATGTCGTTGTTTTTGTAGCGGAGCCGTTTGGCCTTGCACAGGCGCACGCCGTCGATGATGGAGGCGTGGTTCAGCTCGTCGCTGATCACCGCGTCCTCCGGGCCCAGAAGGGTCTCGAAGAGTCCGCCGTTGGCGTCAAAGCAGGAGGAGTAGAGGATGGTGTCGTCCGTTCCCAGAAAACGGGAAATTTTCTCCTCCAGCTGTTTGTGGATGTCCTGGGTTCCACAGATGAACCGGACCGAGGCCATGCCGTAGCCCCGCTCGTCGTAGGTTCTCTTGGCCGCCTCGATCAGCCTGGGGCTGTCTCCCAGGCCCAGGTAGTTGTTGGCGCACATGTTGATCACTTCCCGTCCGTCCTCCAGGCGCACCCTTGCGCCCTGGGCGGAGGCGATGGGGGCTTCCCCCTTGAACAGACCGGCTTCCTTTATCTCTTCCACAGTGCCGGCGAAAATACTTAATATGTCGTTTTTACGGGCCATAGCTGCATCTCCTTTTTATGATTCAGATTCGTTGATATGGGACCAGTCCAGGATCACCTTGCCGGACTGGCCGGAAATCATGGCTTCAAATCCCTTTTCATAGTCGCGGATATCAAAATGGTGGGTGATGATCGGGGAAATGTCCAGTCCTGCCTCGATCATGGTGGTCATGGTGTACCAGGTGTCCCAGACCTTCCGCCCGTAGATTCCCTTGAGCGTCAGGCCGTTGAAAATGACCGTCTCCAGGTCCACCACGGTTTCCCGTCCCTGAAGCCCCAGAAGGGCCATCTTTCCGCCGTGCTTCATGTGGTGGATCATGTCGTGGAGCGCTTTCGGACTTCCCGACATCTCCATTCCCACGTCAAATCCCTCGGTCATTCCGATGGATTTCATCACCTGGTCCAGCTTTTCCTCATTTAAATTGATGGTTCTGGTGGCGCCCAGCTTCCGGGCCAGTTCCAGGCGGTATTCGTTCATGTCCGTCACCACCACGTGGCGGGCCCCGCTGAACTTGGCGATGGCCGCGGCCATGATGCCGATGGGGCCAGCGCCGGAGATCAGCACATCCTCGCCCAGCACGTCGAAGGAACGGGCCGTGTGGGTGGCGTTGCCGAAGGGATCAAAGATGGCGTAGAGCTCCTCCGGGATGTTGGGGCGGCAGCTCCATACGTTGGAGGAGGGGATCACCAGATATTCCGCAAAGGCGCCGTTGCGGTTCACCCCCACGCCCTTGGCGTCCCGGCAGTTCTCCTTGTGTCCTTCCAGGCAGTTGCGGCATTTTCCGCAGGTGATGTGTCCCTCGCCGGACACCAGGTCCCCCACGCTGTGTCCGTCCACCCCGGACCCCACCTCCACGATCTCGCCCACGTACTCGTGGCCCGCCGTAAGCCCGACGGGAATCGTGTGCCTTGCCCAGTCGTTCCACTGGTAGATATGTACGTCCGTGCCGCAGATGGCCGTCTTGTGAATCTTAATCTTCACGTCGTTGGGCCCCACCTCGGGAACCGGCACGCGCTCCATCCACAGCCCGGCTTCCGGTTTCTTCTTGGTCAATGCCCACATGGTCTGCTCCTGCATGATATAACCCCCTTGTCATATGATGTGAGTGTGAAATTTGCCTTGTTTCCGGGTATCTTATGATTTCATTATAAGGGGAGGGAGGGCAAATAGCAAGGGAAAAATCCGCGATAGACGGACAAAATTTAATAAAATGTATTTGTGTTACGCACACGAACGTGTGTCTTTTGGGGGAAAACATTTTGGCGGGATACCGGATGATGAGGGTGGTATGCCGCAAAGGATGGGAATATTTGGGGGCAGCGGCTTACGGCGGGGGGGGGTGTCTGTCTTTTTTTCACACATGTCGCTGCCGGCGAGCGGTCTCGTTGTGATTGTGGCTGGCGGGGCACCTCTATAAAAAAAAACACAGTCAGGTCGCGAGTCGGCTGACACATATTGACTCACTCTGATCAGA
>OJKJ01000138.1_pt1 | contig 59047 bp, 54 predicted proteins | sample 1596491 | NCBI WGS metagenome assembly OJKJ01 (sample SAMEA4350160, study PRJEB24818) | metagenome | biome: human; feature: gut; material: faeces | place: Denmark | collected 2013-09
TTCCCCTGTATCATCGTAAGCTCGGCGGAGCAGTGGGATACCGAGCGGGCCTACTACCGGGAGATTGTGGGGCTGCAGGGGGAATTCCTCCCGGTGGGAAGCCTGGAGGAGGGCAGATTGCTGGCGGGGGGGGGGAAAAGGCTTTTGGCGGTGGGGGGGGGGGGGAGGGGGGCTGGCCGCGGCCCGGGCGGCCTGGGAGGAAGTGCAGCGGTCCCTTCCGGAGCAGCAGGTGATCCGGGACTACCACTGGTCGGAGCCGGTGCGGGAACTCTTGGAACGGGAGGAGAATGAGGATGGGCCCTGATGAGGTGCTCCGGCAGGAGCGGAAATTTGACCTGAACCTGACGGAAGCCGCCGGATGCGAACAGGCGCTGCGCCATTACATGCGTCCCGACCCGCATAACGGTTCCCAGGGCTATCTGGTGCGCTCCCTCTATTTTGACACCTACCTGAACCGGGATTTCTGGGACAAGAGCGGCGGCTATCCCCAGCGGAAAAAGCTGCGGCTGCGCAGCTACAGCCCCCGGGACGGCTTTGCCCTGCTGGAAATGAAGCAGAAGGACGGAGCCCAGCAGAGGAAGCGTTCCCTGCGCGTCTCGAGGGAGGAGGCGGAGCAGCTGATCCAGGGCAGGTATTCCCTCCTTCTGGACCTGGACGATCCCTTTGCGGCGGAGTGCCATTCCCTGCTGGAGACCTTGTTCTACAGGCCCAAGGTGCTGATCGAGTACCGGAGGACCGCCTACCTTCTGCCCACCAACAGCATCCGGATCACCTTCGACAGGGAAATCCGTGCACAGACGGGCCATCTGGACCTGTTTGCCGATCCCTTCCTGGGAGCGCCGGTCTTTCCGGGATTTCATACGATTTTGGAAGTGAAGTACAACCATTTCCTGCCCAGCTATATCCGGGACGCCCTGCGTTCTGTGGACGCCAGCGAGTGTTCCGCCAGCAAATATGGAATGAGCCGCGCAGGCAGCGCGTTTCACTCCGTCTGAAAGGAGCCTGAATAAATTGAAGCAATATCTCTACGACCTTGTCCAGCAGGTGGAGGCCCTGAACACGGCGCAGCTGGCCATTCACATCATCATGGCGGTGCTGCTGGGTTTTGTGATCTATGTCTCCTACTATGTTGCCCATGCGGGCACGGTGTACAGCCGGAAATTCAACGTGAGCCTGGTGGTGCTTACGGTGCTCACTTCCACCGTGATGACGGTGATCGGCAACAACATCGCGCTTTCCCTGGGCATGGTGGGCGCGCTTTCCATTGTACGGTTCCGCACCGCCATCAAGGATTCCCGGGATACGGTGTACATTTTCTGGTGCATCGCGGTGGGCATCGCCTGCGGCGTGGGAGATTTCGCCGTGGCGGGTATCGGCTCGGCCGCAGTTTTTATAGTGCTGCTGATTTTGGGCCGTGTGAAGAATGAAAACAGGGTCCTGCTGGTGGTGCGCAGCGCCCGCAGCGCGGAGAACGCTGTCAAATCCGCTGTGAGCGGCTATTACGACCGGCATGTGAGCCTGCAGGTGGAGAACACCACCCGGGACTCTGCTGAACTGATCTATGAGCTCTCGCGCAAATGGATGAAGCGCAAGGAAAACGAACTCAAGAGCATTACGGATGTGCTCTATGAGATCGAGCAGGTGGAATACGTGAACGTGGTCTCTCAGGATGACGATATAGCGGGATAAACCGTGGGGTTCCCACGCTGTGCGGGAAAAAGCGCCGGACAGGCTGGGCGGTCGGGGAAAGGGGGAACGAAGATGGGAAAAAAGCGGATACTGGCCCTGTGCACCGCGGCTGCGGCTGCAGCGGCGTGCATCCTGGTACAGGCGGGCGTTCTCTCCTGGCTGCCGGATACCCATCAGCGGTACCTGCAGCACGAGCGGGAGCAGCCCGCCCCGGCGGATGTGGACGGCCTTGCCTGCATCCATCCCGACGCCTCCTCCAAAACAGGCTACACGGTGGACCCGGAGGAGCTGCAGACCCATCTGCCCCTGCTGGAAATCAACACCGGGGGACAGGAGATTCCGGGAGCGCCGTATTATGCGGAGGGAAAGCAGAACACCCAGTACACGCTTTCAGACGCCGGTGAAACCACAATCCGCTGCCGCCTGAAGGTAAGAGACCATGGAGACCTGCATATGCTTGCAGAGGAACCTGATCTGGCTTCTGATGCGCTGATCCGGATTCGGGGGAACTCTTCCCGCTGGTTTGACAAGAAATCCTTTGCGCTGCGTACGGTAAATGAGAACGGCGAGGAAGACCCACAGGAACTGTTGGGGATGGAGAAGCATGACAGCTGGGTTCTTCACGGGCCGTTTCTGGATAAGACCCTGATGCGCAACTACCTGGGAATGAATATTTCGGGAGAAATCATGGACTATACCCCGGATGTCCGTTTCTGCGAGCTGGTGCTGGATGGAGAATACCAGGGCGTCTATGTGCTGATGGAGACGGTGAGCCGGGGAAAGGGGAGGATCGACATCCGCGGACCTCGGGAGGAAACCAACACCACCGGGTATATCGTGCAGTTTGACACCGATACGGAGCAACAGCCAAATGCGCTGGACAATTTTACCAGCTACACCTGCGTTCTGAAAAAGAACGCCCAGCTTTTGGTGGAGTATCCGGGAAAGAGCAAGCTGACTCCGGCGCTGAAGGATTTTATCGAGCGGGACGTAAGCACTGTTGAGCGGGCTCTTTATTCCTACGATTACGACTCGGAGCTCTACGGGTATTACAATGATTTCGATGTGGGAGAGTTTGCGGACTATTTCCTGCTCATGGAACTTTTTGAAATGCACGATACGGGGAATTTGTCCACCTACTACTATCGGGACGTGGGCGGGAAGCTGAAGCCCTGCGTATGGGACTTCAACAACTGCAGCGGCAATTACAGCATCAATATAGAGGATGATTATTCCATCCGGAAATTTGTCACCGTGCAGGCCCCCTGGTTCTGGATGATGTGTAAGGATGAAAAGTTCACAGATACGGTGATCCGCCGGTATAGCGAGCTGCGCAAGGGGCTGCTGAGCGATCAGGCCATGGAAAATTTCATCGACGGCACGCTCGACTATTTGGGTCCTGCCATAGACCGGAACTATGCGGTATGGGGCTACAGTTTCGACACCGCGCAGATGGACGGGCGCAATAAGCTGCATCCCGACGAGCGGAACCCCCGGGATTTTGACGATTCCATCGAACAGCTCAAGGACGCGCTGTTCGGGCGGCTTCACTGGCTGGATGAGCACATTGAGGTGCTGCAGCAGTACAGCCACGAATCAGCGGTGAAAAAATTAAATCCCTGAACTGACACGGAAGGAGGCGGCGGTATGAAGCGTTTTTTGGCGGTCTGCGCTTGTCTGCTGGCGTTGGTACTGCTGTACCTGTTTCTGGCTGATAAAACGGGCCTTTATATCGATTGGAATCCCGGAAGGGAAACCACTTCCTTTACCCGGGTGGAGGGGAAGACAATTCTGGTGGACGGGGAGCCCTTTGAAATCCGGGGCGTGGACATGGGCGTGGGCATTCCCGGCCATTTCGCCACGGATTACGCCATCGACCGGGAGACCTATCTCCGCTGGTTCGGGCAGATTCAGGAGATGGGCGCCAACTGCATCCGGGTGTACACCATCCTGCAGGACGATTTTTACGAGGCGTTCTATGAGTACAACAAGGACCGGGAGGAACCCCTGTACCTGCTCCACGGCCTGTGGGTGAACGACTATGTGATGTATTCCCACAGGGACGCCTTTGACCCGGAATATCTGGGAGCGCTGATCGAGGACGGACGGACGCTGATCGATATCCTGCACGGGAACAAGACGTTTTCCCTCTCAGAAGACCTGGGAAGCGGCGCCTACACCAGGGATATTTCCCCCTGGGTGTTGGGATACATCCTGGGGGTGGAGTGGGAGGATACCACCGTGGCTTACACCGACCACATGCAGAAGGAGAAGAACAGCTACCAGGGGGAATACCTCTTTACCAGTGAGGACGCCTCCCCTTTTGAGGCCATGCTGGCCCAGATGGGAGACCGGCTGATCTCCTATGAGACCAGGAAATACCACGCCCAGCGCCTGGTAGCCTTTGCCAACTGGCCCACCACCGACCCCTTTGACTGGGAGGAGCAGGTCTCCGCCTATTTCCGCAAATTTGCCAAGGTGGATGTGGAGCATATCCGCAGCACGGAGAAATTCCTTTCCGGACAGTTTGCCTCCTACCACATCTATCCCTATTTTCCCGATTACCTGGGCTTTCAGGATGTGCTGGGGCAGGAAGTGCCCCAAAAGTACCGGTTTATGGAGAACGGTGTGTTCAATTCCTACCGGGCCTATCTGAGTATGATAAACGATTACCACACCATGCCGGTGGTGGTCTCCGAGTACGGGGTGCCCGCGGCCCGGGGCCGGGCGCAGACGGACCGCAACACCGGCCGTTCCCAGGGCGGGATGAGCGAGAAGGAACAGGCGGAAGCGGCGGTATCCTGTTATGAGGACATTATGAAGGCGGGCTGCGCGGGTTCGGTGCTGTTTACCTGGCAGGACGAATGGTTCAAACGCACCTGGAACACCATGGCCTATTCTGACCTGACCAAGACCCCATACTGGTGCGACGTGCAGACCAACGAGCAGCATTTCGGGATCCTGGCCTTCGACCCAGGGAAGGAGCGCTGCGTCTCCTATGTGGATGGGGATATGGAGGAATGGGAGAACGTTCCGGCGGTAGTGGAACAGGATGGCCTGACGGTGCAGGCGCTGTACGACGAGGCCTACCTGACCCTGCGCATCCACAAGGAGGGCTACCGGTTCGGGGAGGAAACTCTCTATGTGCCCCTGGATGTGACGCCCCGGTCCGGCAGCAAGACGGCGGTGGAACAGGACAGAAAGCCCGCCTATGAGAGGCAGGGCTCAGAAAGTGCGGCCCCGGAGGAGGGGACGATTGTGCCGCTCACTTTTGAGCGTCCAGCGGACTTCCTTCTGGTGCTGGACGGCAGGGACAACAGCCGGGTGCTGGTGCAGGAACGGTATGAGGCCCTGCGTGCCGTCTATTCCCACCTGGTCTACGCCGAGGACGCCTATTTAAACCCGCCCGCTGTGGACGCCACGGCGTTTGTCCCCATCCGGCTGATGCTGCAGGTGCCGCTGAATCCCGGCCCTGAGCTGGAAAATTTCGGTTATGACATTGCCGAGACCTTTGATACGGGCCTGCTGCGTTATGGGAACGGGAACCCCTCCAGCCCCGACTATGATTCCCTGGCGGATTTCTGTGTGAACGGGGACGATATTGAAATACGGCTGCCTTGGCTGCTGCTGAATTTCTCCAACCCTTCGGAGATGATGGTGCACGACGATTATTACCTGCACTACGGCGTAGAGGAAATGTCCATCGAGGGAATCTATGTGGGGGCGGCAAGCGAAAAGAGCGTCCGGAAGGATGTGCAGATGGCCTACCTTCCGTTGAAGGGCTGGGGAAGTCAGCCCACCTTCCATGAACGGCTGCGGGAGGGGTATTATGCACTGCAGCGGCTCTGGACGGAGCCCTGAACCGCCGGATCGTGATTGAGAGGGGGGAAAACCTTGCCAAAAGCCAGCAACCTGCTGTTGTATCTCTATTTGATTATGTGCGCCTGCATGCTGCTGTTCGACCTGTTCAGCGTCCTTCGGCGCAGGTTTTCCCTGCGCGCCGGCGAGGCGCGCCAGGAGCAGTGGAAACGGTATTTCAATGAGATCTGCGCCCGGGGAGGGAACAGGCCGGATGAGGAAGAGGCATGCCGCTATGCCCTGCTGCGGCTGGTCCCCTGGTTTCTCAGGCCTGCCATGAAGGGCCGCGGAGACGATGAAGTGCTGTACTTCCTGCTGCGCAGGCTCAACGCCCTGCTGGAGTTCCAGGGGGCCATTTCGTGGTGCCTGGACCAGCCCTCCAACCGCTATCCCCTGATTCCCTGGGTGCAGGGGAAAAAGGCGGTTTTTATCCGGTTGGGGGAACGGTATCTCAACCAGGATTCCGCCGTGCGTGCGTTTTATGCCTATCTGTGCCGCCGGTGCCTGCTGGGAGGACCGGAGCCGGAGGACCCCATCACCCAAAATATGCTGTATCTGGTGACGGATTCCTCCCTGTACTGCCGGGAAAATTCCCTGAGCGCGCTGTACGCTTTCGGCGGCACGGAGGCTGTGGCCCAGGCCCTGGTCCGGCTGTCGCGGGCAGGCGTGCTTCACAGCGCCAAGCTGATTACGGACGGTCTGCTCTCCTTCCACGGGGACCGGCGGCAGCTCAGCGATGTCCTGTGGGAGCATTGGGAAGAGTTTCTGCCCTATTATCAGACGGCAATTGTCAATTACCTGCGCATGTCGGATTCCCGGTTCTGTGACAGGCTTCTCCTCCTTCTGAAGGAGGAAGAGGAGGACCGGGAGCTGCGGCTGGCCATTGTAAGGTATTACCGGAAAAACCGGTATGAGCCCGCCAGGGAAACGTTGCAGAAGCTGGTGCGCTCCTCCCCCACGGAGGGTTGGGAGTTTGCGGCTCTGGCGGCCCTGTCCCTGGAAAGCTACCCCGGTGACGATACGGAAAAGGTTTTGAAGCAGGCGCTGAGCCACCGCAACTGGTACGTGCGGAGCAACGCCGCGGAAGCGCTGCTGAACCTGCTGGCGCGCCCGGTTTCAGAGCTGGCGCCGGATCTCCTGCCGGAGGTGTCCGGCACGGCCCGGGAACTGGGGGACGCCCTGCGGGAGCGGGGCTGGTATGTGAGCCTGGGCCGGCCCAGGAGGGCAGTAGCGCCGGATGCTCCGGCGCTGAAGGATGTGCTGGAGGGAGAGGACCGGTTCGCCAGGGATATTCTCCGTTATAGGCTGGAGGCCTTCCAGCGGGAATAAACCGGGGCTCAAAGAGCGTTTGAGGCGGCATGGGAAACAGGGAAAGGAGTACGGGCATGACGAATGATCTGGAATTTTTTAAAGCTTTTCTGGATGGGGTGGGCGTGTTTTTTACGCTGTACCTCATCGGCTACAGCACCTTTCTGTTTCTCTCCGTATTTACCGGTTCTTCCGAGCTGTACCGGAGGCGGTATCTGGAGCGGCTGAAGAACGTGGTGGATGAAGAGTATTACCTGCCCATCAGCATTCTGGTGCCCGCGCACAATGAGGCCGTCACCATTGTGGATTCTGTTGCGTCCCTTCTGGAGCAGGATTATCCTCTCTATGAGATTGTGGTGGTGGATGACGGTTCCGACGACGGCACCGCCCAGAAACTGATAGAGGCCTTCGAGCTGCAGCTCTCAGCCCGGCCCATCCGCAGGGTGGTGCCCTGTGGGAAGGAGAAGGCGGTCTATGAGGGGCGGATTCACGGCGTTGCGCTGACCGTCGTATCCAAGGAAAACGGAGGCAAGGCGGATGCGCTGAATATGGGGCTGAACCTCTCCCGCTATCCCTATTATTTGTGCATCGACGCGGATTCCATGCTGCAGAGGGACTCGCTGAAAAAAATAGCCCTGCCCATTCTGGAGGACAACCGGGTGATTGCCTGCGGCGGGCAGGTGCGGGTGTCGAACAGCGTGAAGCTCTCCGGCGGCCAGGTCGCCAGCTACCGGCTGCCTAAAAACTGGCTGGTGGCCATGCAGGTGCTGGAATATGACCGGTCCTTCCTGGCCTCCCGCATCTTTATGGACCGATTCAACGGGAACCTGATCATCTCCGGGGCCTTCGGCCTGTTCCAGAAGGAGATCGTGCTGCTGGCGGGCGGGTATGACTCCGACACCATGGGGGAGGACATGGAGCTCTGCGTGAAGCTGCATGTGTTCTGCCGCAGCAACCACATCGACTATTCCATGCGCTATGTGCCGGATGCCGTGTGCTGGTCCCAGGCGCCGGGCAGCCTGAAGGATCTGGTGAAGCAGCGCAGGCGCTGGCATATCGGCCTGTTTGAAAGCCTGTGGAAATACCGTTCGGTGGTGGGGCGCAAAGGCTATGGCCTGATGGGTACGGTGTCCTTTCTCTATTTCTGGCTGTACGAGCTGCTTTCCCCCTATATTGAGGTGTTCGGCCTGCTGACCATCGGGCTGGCCTTTGCGGTCAACCTGATCAACCGCCCCTTTATGCTGCTGTTTTTCTGTGTGTACGCGGTGTACGGGTGCATCCTGACGCTGATCGCTTTCTTCAGCCGCATCCACACCCAGCAGCTCTCCATTCCCCTGGGGGACTGCGTAAAAGCGGTGCTGCTCAGCGTGCTGGAGCTGTTCGGTATGCGCTTCATCCTGATGTTGACGCGCATGAACGCGCTGATCGGCTACCGGAAAAAACGGCACGAGTGGGGAAAGCTGGAGCGGGAGGAACACCATCGGGAATGAACCGCAGAGGAGAAGAACCAGAGAACCGCGGAGAGAAGCTCTCCGCGGTTCCTTTTTTCCAGGGAGTGGGAAGGAACCCGGCGCAGGAAAAACAAAGAAATCCGGGCATGTCTGTTTTTTGATAAAACAAGTTGGGATCGTGATAGTTTTATAGCACAAAACTGCCAGTTTTAAGCACTTGTGTGTTTGATTTTTTAGAAGAAATCGTTTAAAATAAGCTTGTGTGAAATATCCTATATTGGAAAGGATCGGAAAGACATGAGCATTTTTGACAAAATCAAGGAGAAACCGTTTCTGCTGAGCGATTCCGACGTGCAGTGGGTCAAGGACACCCTGGCCGGAATGACGGAGAAACAGAAGATCGGCCAGATTTTCTGCCTGTGCGCCAGAGAGGGCACCGAACAGGAGATTGAGGACACGCTCCAGGTGATGGAGCCCGGCGGCATCATGTACCGTCCCTTCACCGCCGAGCAGGCTGTGAATTTTACCGCCATGCTGGACAAAGCCATGAAAATCCCCATGCTCATCTCCGCCAACCTGGAGAAGGGCGGAAACGGCATCGTCAGCGAGGGCACCATGCTGGGTTCCCCCACGGAGATCGCTGCCACGGACGACGTGAAATTTGCCGAGCGCCTGGGAACCATCTGCGGCCGTGAAGGCGCGGCGGTGGGCGCCAACTGGGCGTTCGCCCCCATCATCGATATCGACTACAATTTCCGCAACCCCATCACCAACACCCGCACCTTCGGTTCCGATCCGGAGCGCGTGAAGAATTTCGGCAGGGCCTATGTGGAAAATGTGCAGAAGTATAAGCTGGCGGCCTCCATCAAGCATTTCCCCGGCGACGGCCGTGATGAGCGGGACCAGCATCTGGTCACCAGCATCAACGACTTCTCCTGCGAGGAGTGGGACCAGACCTACGGCGCGGCCTACCAGGCCTGCATCGACGCCGGGGCCCTCACCGTGATGGTGGGCCATATCATGCAGCCCGCCTACATCCGCCATTTCAATCCCGAAATCAAGGACGAGGACATGATGCCTGCCACCCTGTCCCCCGAACTGCTGCAGGACCTGCTCCGGGGCAAGCTGGGCTTTAACGGCCTGATCTGCACGGACGCCACCTCCATGGCCGGCTTCACCATCCCCATGTCCCGGGAGAAGGCGGTTCCCCTGTCCATTGCCAGCGGCGCCGACATGTTCCTGTTCACCAAGAACCTGGCCGAGGACTTCGAGTTCATGTGCAAGGGCGTAGAGGAAGGCGTTATCACCAAGGAGCGCCTGGATGAGGCCGTGGTCCGCGTGCTGGCCCTGAAAGCCGCCCTGGATCTGAACAAGCCCCGCACCCTGCCCACCCTGGAATCCGCTTTGCAGGTGCTGGGCTGCGAGGAGCACAAGCAGTGGGCCAGAGAGTGCGCAGATATGGCCGTCACTCTGGTGAAGGAGGAGCCCGGCGTGCTGCCACTGACTCCTGAGAAATACAAGAAAATCCTTTACTGCCCCATCGAGTCCGGCCAGGGCGTGGCCTACTCCGTGAAGGCGGGCGTGTGCGACCACTTCAAGGAAATGCTGGAAAACGAGGGCTTCTGTGTCACCACCTTCGAGCCGCCCCAGGGCTTTGAGGGCAAGGTGCCCCGCTATCTGGATACCGTAGACGAGTACGACGCCATTGTGTACCTGGCGAACATGTCCACCAAGTCCAACCAGACCACGGTGCGTATCGAGTGGGCGCAGCCCATGGGCGCCAACTGCCCCCATTACATTCAGGACGTGCCCACCGTTTTTATCTCGGTGGAAAACCCCTACCACCTGCTGGACGTGCCGCGCATCAAGACCTTTATCAACGGTTACAGCTCCACGGATGAGACCCTGAACGCCATTGTGGAAAAGCTCTGCGGCCGCTCCGAATTCAAGGGCACGAACCCCATCGACCCCTTCTGCGGGAAATGGGATACCAGGCTTTAAATCCTGGATGCTGGATGGTAAAATAAGAAATAACAGCGTTCAGCTGAAAGGAGCTTCACAGATGAAAAAGGGCGTTATCTTTGATCTGGACGGCGTCATCGTTTCCACAGACGGCCTGCATTACAAGGCCTGGAAGCAGATGGCCGACCGGGAGGGCATCTATTTTGACCAGGTGATCAACAACCGCCTGCGGGGCGTCAGCCGCATGGAGAGCCTTGCCATTATCCTGGAGCGGGCGGAAAAAACATATACGGACGAGGAAAAGCTGGAAATGGCCTCCATGAAGAACGAGCTGTACCGGGAGAGCCTGTCCACCCTAACCCCGAACGACATCCTGCCCGGCGTTACCCCGGTGCTGGAAAAACTGCGCGCCATGGGCGTAAAGCTGGCCATCGGCTCCTCTAGCCGCAACACCCCGGCCATCTTAAAGCAGATTGGCCTGGGAGACTTTTTCGACGCGGTGGCCGACGGCAACCAGATTCAAAACTCCAAGCCCGACCCCGAGGTGTTCCTGCTGGCGGCAAAGCTTCTGGGGCTTCCCCCGGAGGAGTGCGTGGTGGTGGAGGACGCTTTCGCGGGCATCGACGCGGCCAAGGCGGGCGGCATGAAAGCCCTGGGCGTGGGCGACGCCTCCCGCTATGAAAAAGCCGATATCACCGCTCCCACGCTGGCGGAGATCGCGCCGGAAAAACTCATCGAATAACTAAGACCCCCGCGGGCTTCCGGAACGGATCGGTACCCACCTTACAGGACATTAATTTGTCCAGTAAGGTGGGTTGTTTTTATACGCCGTTCTTATGAGTTTAATCTTTTTAGATATAAGTATTTGAAAAAACAGCGGGGCGCAGCAAGAGGCAAAGCGGAAGGGTCCGCCACCCGCAGTTCGCAGGCAGCAGGCCCTTCCGGTTGCTGGAAATTTCAGTGCATTTGGAGCTTTTCAGCTACAGTCTCTGCCGCAGCTCTGCGCCTTACTTCACATACTGGCGCTGGTAGGCGGTGTTGTACAGCTCCACCAGACGGTCCAGGCCCAGGTTTTTCAGATTGGTAACATAGGAATCCCAATCTGTGTCCAGGCTCTTCTGGCCGGTGATAAACAGAACCCTCTGCTCCTTGGCGTACTTCTGCACTTCCACCTCGATGGTGGAGACCTCGGCGGCCTCCTCCTCGGTGAAGACCACGGGCGGCAGGGTCTGCTTGGGTTCAAAGCCGTCATAGGGCCAGGTCTGCTCGATCAGGAGCTGCTCAATGCCATCCAGGGAGCGGATGTCGAAACCGTCCTGGACAGCCCAGGCGCCGATAAAGGAATCGTTGCTCTCCCGGAACATGCCGGAATTGCCAAAATGCTGGTTCTGCGCGCCGCCGTTTGTGACAAGAGGCGTGATGCGGGCATAGGTGGCGGGCTTTCCGTCGAAGGTCTTTTCGCCCTCCTTCGCCATTCTCCAGTCCACATCCTTCACACCCTGGCGCAGGCGGACGGAGGAATCCTCGGTATACATGAAATCGGCCAACTTAAAGGCCACCTCGGGATCATTGCAGGCGCTGGTGATCATGAAAGCGCCCACACGCAGGTTTCCATACTCATAATAGCTGCAGCTCTGGTGGCCCTGGGGCCCCTTCAGGGGAGGAACCGTCACACAGGTTTTGTAGAGATCGGAGCCGGCGTCCATGACGATCATGGGCGCGCCGATGGGAAAGCTTCCCACAACGTTGGGCGAAGCGGAATTCAGGGACTTCATCTGCGTGGAATCCTGTGCGTAGCTTTCGGAATACATCAGGCCCTCGTCGTACAGCTTATGTACATACCGCAAGCCTTCCCGGAATTCGTCCTTGTTCAGAATGGTGTCCACCGTATCGTTTTCTACAGTCAGGTGCTTGTCGCCGTCCTCATAGATGAAGGCGTTCATCAGGAAGAAGGAGGGATCGGAGTTCCAGCCGTCCGTGCATCCGGCCAGCGGGATCTCGTCGTTGGGGTCCCCATTTCCGTTGGCGTCCTGCTCCTTGAAGGCCTTCAGCACCTCATAGTATTCATCTGTGGTGGTGGGCATTTCCAGCTTCAGGTTGTCCAGCCAGCTCTGGTCGATCCACAGCTTATCCGCGTATTTGCAGTGGTAGATCTCCGAATAGCTGGGCAGGGCGTAGATATTGCCGTCCGGCATGGTGATGCCGTCCTTGACGTAGGAGATGTCGTCAAACAGCTTTTTCGTATTGGCGCCGTACTGTTCAATCAGGTCGTTCAGCGGAAGGAACACACCAGCCTTGCCGAACTTCATCAGCGTGGAGTTCATGATGGTGGCGGACATGTTGATGAGCTGGTTGCAGCTCAGGTACACGTCGGGATAGGAGCCGCTGGCCAGGGACAGGTTGAACTTCTGCAGGGACTCCGCCTCGGCAATCTGGTCGAACTCCAGATTAACATTGGTCTCCTTCTGCAGCCATTTGATGTATTCGTTTGTGGCAATGTCCTCAATGTCGGCCTGCTTCATACACCAGACCTTCAGAGTGACGGGGGTGTCGGTAACCCAGTTTTCGCCCCTGTCCGTGTTTTCGGCTGCCGGCTTTGATTCCGGCTCCGCAGCGGAGCCGGAGCTGGATGACGGCGGTGTTTTGGAATCCTTGGAGCTTCCTTCACCGGACGAAGGATTTCCGGCGCATGCGCTCAGCAGCATGGCAATGCTGAGTAGCAGGCTGACCACGGCGAGCTTTCTCTTTTTCATCGTGTTGTCCTCCATATTCTTTTGATTATTTGAATAGACAAGGTTTGCTTGTCCTCTTTCCCAAAGGGGGTCAGCCCTTGATGGAGCCGATCATCACGCCCTTGACGAAATGCTTCTGCACAAAGGGATAGATCACCAACACCGGCACGCTGGCCACCACAATAATGGCGTACCGCAGCAGCTCGTACATCCCCATCCGGCCGGCGATGGTGGCCGCCGATTCGGTGAGCTGGCCTTCGATCTTGTTGAGCACAAGCAGCTCCCGCAGGACCAGCTGCAGCGGGGAGAGCTTGGGGTCGGAGGTGTAGATCAGGGCGGTAAAGAAATCATTCCAATGCCAGACCGCGTAATAGAGGAGCATGACCGCCAGGATCGGCTTCGACAGGGGCAGGACAATGTCGAATAGAATGCGGATATCCCCGCAGCCGTCCAGATAGGCTGCCTCATAGAGGTCTTCTGGAATGGAGCTCTGTAAAAAGCTCCGCATGACGATCATGTTGTAGATCGAGATGCCGCCGGAGATGACGATCGCCCATATGGTGTTCATCAGGCGCAGGTCGTTCATCAGAATATACTGGGGGATCAGCCCGCCGGAAAAAAACATGGTGAACATAAAGACCCAGGTGAGCACTGGCCTGCCGTACAGCTTTTTCCGGGACAGCGGGTAGGCAGCCAGAGTGGTGAGGAACAGGTTGAAGCAGGTGCCCAGTACGGTATAGAGAATAGAATTGAGGTACCCGGTCATGATCATCTTGTTGGAGAAGATCGCCTGGTAGGCCTTGAGCTCGAAACCTACAGGAAAGAGCCAGACCTCGCCCCGGATGACCGCGGAGGAATCGCTGAGGGAGGCGCTCACAATATAGAGCAGTGGGTAGGCCACCAGAATAAACGAGAGAAACAGAAAGATCATGTTGCAGACGTTGAAGACCTTGTCCGCGATAGGCTCCTGGATTTTTTTTCTGTGTTTCATGGTCTTCTCCCCCCTTACCACAGGCTGTTTTCACTGATCTTCCGGGAAAAAAGGTTCACGGAAAACAGCAGGATGACGTTTACCACGGAATTCAGCAGCCCGATAGCTGTGGAGTAGGAGAAATCCAGATCCAGCAGGCCCACCTTATAGGTATAGGTGGCGATGATTTCGGACACCTGTACGTTCAGCTGGTTCTGCATCAGGTAAACTTTGTCAAAGCCCAGGTTCATGATCTGCCCCGCGTTGAGGATCAGCAGGATGATAATGGTGGGTAGGATGCTGGGAAGATCGATAAACCAGATCTTCTGCAGCTTGCTGGCCCCGTCCACCTTTGCGGCCTCGTACATGCTCACATCCACGGAGGAGAGGGCCGCCAGATAGATTATGGAGTTGAAGCCCGTGAACTGCCAGATGTTAGAGAGGATGTACACAGGGCGGAAATACTTGGCGTCGCCGAACAGGTTTACCGGATCCCTGCCGAACAGCCCCAGGATGTTGTTGAAGAGGCCGCCGTTGATGGAGCTCCACTGCATCAGCAGGGCCACCATGATCACGGTGGAGATAAAATAGGGAGCATAGGTGACCATCTGCACTGTTTTGTTTATGAGCCGGTGTTTGCACTCGTTCAGGGAGATGGCCAGGATGATGGGGAAGGGCAGGCTGATGATCAGGTTCAGCGCGCCGAGCACAAAGGTGTTTTTGATAACAGACCAGCAGGACGGCGAGTTAAAGAAACGGGCAAAGTGCTTCAGCCCCACCCAACTGCTGCCCAGAATGCCGGCGGCGGGGTTAAACTCCTTAAACGCCAGCGTTGCGCCGTACATGGGCACATAGCAGAACAGGATAATGTAGGCCAGGGGGATCAGCAAAAGCAGATACAGCTGGCGGCTCTTTTTCATCTGCATCCAGGGCCTCAGCCCGAAGGCTTTTTTGTTTGACCTCATACGAAATGTTCATTCCCTTCTTTTGCCGGGCCGCGTTCCCGACGGCTGCAGAACGGCCGGTATTCCGGGCAGCGTCGATTGAGGAAAGCGTAAACATCTCCGTCCTTTTCCGGTTTCAGCGGTTCTGTTTGGAACCGGAAAAGCGGTCTGGCGGGGTGGCCCGGTAATTATTTCTGTCGGTTTGTACCAATTTTTACGGCTGGCCGGGAGGTTTTCTGTCTCTCCGCTTTTATCATAGCAAAGACCATAGAGGCCAACAATCCACTATCCTTTTAAATTTTATACAATCCTGTTATTCTTCCGGGATTTCCGAGGAAGAGCTGAAAAAAAGATTTTTGCAAGAAAAAAAAGCGGGCTGAAAAGGCCCGCTTTTTTTGATGGAATAACCGCAGATGTTTCACTAAATTTCCTATTTTTTTTCTTTCACACAACAATAATTTTCCTATACCGGCGGCTTGCCTCTTGGAAGCTTGGAAAAACAGGAGAAAAACTGCTGAGAATTTGTTTATATTATCTTATTGAAAAAGGGGTGTTGCCAGCCTCCTAACGGCCTGCCGGAATGCGGCGAATAGAAACGAAAGACGGCGGATTCCAGCGAAAAGTCATTCCCATTTGCGGTAAGCGCCGGGGGTGACGTTCTCCCGTTCCTTGAAAATACGGGAAAAATAATATTCGTTTTTAAAGCCGCAGAGCTGGGAGATATGCTGCAGCTTCAGATTGGTGGAGAGCAGCAGGAGCTTTGATTTGTCGATGCGCATTTGAATCAGATCCTCGTTTGGGCTCAGGTTGAACCGCTTTTTATACAGTACGGAAAGCCTGCTGCTGCTCAGGCCCACCATATCCGACATATCCCGGATGGTCCACGGCCTATCCAGATGGCTTTGGAGTTCCTGCCGGAGGCAAAGCAGTTCCTCCTCGTATTTTCGGGAGCCGCCGAAGTTGGCTTCCATGGCCGTCCTGGCGATCTTGATGACGATGTTTTCCACCAGGTTGTGAATGTACTCGCCGCTGTAGGGAAACTGGTTCCTTTTTTCATTCTGGATTTTTTGCATGGCGCTCCGCATGATTTCCGGATGCCTGGTCTGGATGAGGGTATTGACGGGAAGTCCCAGGTGCCTCAGGAGGGCTTCCAGGGTGTCGGACTGCACATGCATCCAATCGTTGATAAAGCCCTCTTCGAAATCCTCAGGGGTATAGTGGTATTCTATAAAATCCGGCGAATTGAAGAAACAGTCCCCGGCATGGGCTGTCTGCATCCCGCCCTCGGTCTGAATCATGCAATCGTTGGAAAAGCAGAGGATCACCCAGGGGTTCCCTTTTCTGTTTCCCGGCCTTCTGACGACAAAATCCTTGTCATGATGGGTCTGTATCATGGATTCCATAACGGTGTGCAAGCAGATCCCTCCTTCTTCCAGCCCTGATATTTGATATCCTATTATAAAAGAATACTGTAAAAAGTCAAATGATTTGTAGATTGTATCCCGGGCGGGCAGGTGCTACGCTTACGGTGCGGAGCGGAGCAATATGGGAGGAGCGCCGCCTCCGCAGTCTTGAAAGGAAGTGGTATCGATGAAAAACATGAAAGCCTGGGTGGTCACCGCTCCCCGGAAACTGGAGCTGATGGAGATACCTGTACCCACGCCGGGACCTGGAGAAATCCTTGTCAAAATCTTGTACGCTTGCCTCTGCAACGGGTCTGACCCGGGGATTTATTATGGCCACGAGGCCTACGCGCCGCCTTTTGTGTTCGGCCATGAAGCGGTGGGTGAAGTGGTGCAGGCGGGGGCGGGCGTAACGGGCTGGACGGCAGGCGATACGGTGTTCTGCTGGTGCGCTGTGGGCGCCTTTGCAGAGTACCAGCTCATCCGTCCGGAGGACGTGGCCCTGTTCCGGGCCCCCAAGAACCTCAGCCTGGAGGTCGTCCCTGTGATGGAACTGGTGATCGCCGCCTGCCGGGCGCTGATGGGCATGCCTGCCGGGGAGGGGCGCAGCTCCCTGCTCCTTTGCGGGCTGGGTCCCAGCGGGCTGGTGCTGGCTCAATATGCCAAGCTTTTGGGTTACCGGCGCATTGTGGGGTGGGATCTTTATGAACAGCGGCGGCAGCTGGCCCTGGAGCTGGGGGCGGACGCCGTGTACGACGCCGCGGGCATAAGCCCAAAGGAGCTTGGGCAGATGGGGGAGTTCGATGTGAGTGTGGACTGCATGGGCGACGACCTCCTGCCGGAAGAGCCCTCTTTTACCGCCCTCCTGCGCGCCACAAGAAAAGGCGGCGTTGTGGTCTCCTACGGCCACCCCCGCAGCGGCAGGCGGTTTTCCCCCTATGTATTCCAGGCCAGAGGGCTTACCATGATCCCGCCTGAGGGAGATCTGGATCAGATCCGGGAAAAGGGGAGGCTCATCCTTCAGGCTGTGGAGGACGGGGACATTCGCGTGGAACCGCTGGTTACCCACCGGAAGGGGTTCCGGGACATTGGCCCCGCATTCCAGCATCTGCTGGAACATCCGGAGGATCAAATTAAAGTTGTTTTTCAAATGGAGGGATGCGTATGAAGCTGGGAATTTCTGGACAGGCCCTGGGCGAAGTGATGTCTTTTGCAGACATCGTAAAGCTGGGCAAAAAATACGGGGTGACGGAATATGAGATCTGGCCCTGCAACGCAGGCGCGGACTGGGACTACAGGGAGGGCAGCCTGGATGACGTGAAAAAGACGGCGCGGGACGAGGGCGTGCATATCTGCTGCGTGACCTTGGGCGCAGGCTTTTCCGCAGAAGCCGCGGCTGACCCCGGCAGGTACGCGGAATACCTTCTTCACGCAGTGGACGCGGCGGCGGAGCTGGGCGCGCCTGTGGTGAACCACTACTGTGGGGCAGTCAACCCCGGCACACAACCGGATTTCAACGTGCTGGAGCAGTACTGGCGTGCGCCGCTGGAGCGTGCCGGGAAGCTGGGAATCATCATGGCGCTGGAAAACGAGGCTCATGACTGCACCTCCACGCCGGAGAAAATGCGCAGGATCCTGGAGTATTTCAACCACCCCAATTTCAAAACGAATTTTGACGCGGTGAACTATTTCCATGCCAGCTGCGAAGGCTTTCCCGGCGCCTATAAGGCGCTCCGCCCATTTATCGGGTACGTCCATCTGAAGAACGCCTGCCTCTATGACCCACAGGCGGGGCAGCCGGACGAAAACCGGGGTGAGCCCATGTCAGGCCTTTACGCGCCTGCCCCGATCCAGTACACCCCCATCCCCGAGGGCGCGGTGAACATCCCTGCCCTTCTCACCAGTCTGGAACGGGACGGGGAATATACGGGCGTCTGCACTCTGGAGCCCCACACAACGCCGGAGCACGTGGAGGAATTTTATGCAAAGGAAAGCGCCTGGCTGAGAAGTCTGGGATTTTTCCGGAATCAGGAGAGCGGGAGGGACACGGCATGTTAGCAGCTATTGTAGAAAGACCCCATGAATTTGTAATTAAGGATATCCCCAGGCCTGACGCAGGCCCCAAGCAGGTGATCATCAAGACTTTGGCCTGCTCAATCTGCAACGCCACGGATAACCACATTCTGGAGGGGATTTTCGATGGATACCATGACCGCTATCCCCAAATCATGGGCCACGAGGTATGCGGCGAAGTGGTGGAGCTGGGAGCTGAAGTCACGGACCTGAAGCTGGGAGACCGCATCGCCCTGTATACCCCATACGGCGCTTTTGCCGAATACGTGCCTGTGGATGTGGATCCCGGTTATTATGCGGTGGTGCCGGATAACCTGTCCGACGAGGAGGCGTCGATCTGCGAGATGTTCGACGGGGCCTATACCAGCACCATAGCCTGTGCGGAGCTTACGCCGGGAGAGCGGGTGCTGATTGTGGGCGCGGGCCCGCTTGGCCTGACGGCGGCCAGCTGCGCCGCCGCCCACGGCGCGGTGGTGTGTTCAGTGGACTTCTGCCAGAACCGCCTGGATATGGCGCTGGAGCTGGGGGCACGGCATGTGTACAACCGCTCCCAGTACAGCGCGGAAGAGATCATCGGGCAGGTACGCAGGGATGTGGGAGAGATCGACCTGGCCTGCATGTGTATCGCCCTGGACCGCTCGGAGGAGCTGGACGCTTTCCTGATCCCCGTGGAGCTGCTGCGGCAGGATGGCAGGATGACCAGTGTGAATGTAGAGGTTCAGCTGAAATACCATAACCACAGGATGAATCCCTTCCATCTGAACCGCAAAAACGTCAAGTACCGCCATAACCTGGAACGGGCCGGTACCGTGGAAGACTTCCGCCGGGGGTTCCGGATGGTCTCCGAGGGCAGAGTACCGCTGGGGAAAATGATTACCCATCGCGTCACTTTGGACCAGCTGCCCTGGGCGCTGGACCTGTGCCACAACCACCTGGACGAATGCATCAAGGTAATTGTCTATCCTAGGTTGAGCGAAGGCTTTCGGCCAACAGAATAAAAACAAAAAGCGTCCCCGTACCTTGACATTGAGGTATGGGGACGCTTCTGTGTCCGGATGGGGGACAGCCGGCTTCTATTGGAAAAGACGGGCGCCGCACCCGGGGAAGCGTCCGCCGGAAGACAGCAGGACCGGGTAAGGCTATCTGATCAGCAGCGGCACGTTCCTCCGGCAGGCCTCGACGGCAGCTGTGTCCGGCAGGGCGGGGATGGCGCCGGGGTTCTCCGCGCATACGGCGCCCGCGGCGTTGGCAAAATCGATGAAATCCTCCAGCTCCTCTGCGGCCAGTTCACCGGGCTTTTTGCCCGACTGGACGATCTTCGCCAGCAGCGCGCCGAAGAAGCTGTCGCCGGAGCCGGTGGTGTCTTTCACTTTTGTGTCGTAGGTGTTCCGGCGCAGGGAAAACTCCGGCGTGAACACGGCGCAGCCGCTGGCGCCCAGGGTTACCACCACCAGGGAGACGCCCTGGGAGAGCAGCGCCTTTGCGCCCTCTTCCATGCCGGAAAGCCCAGTCAGCAGGGCCAGCTCCTCATCGGAAACCTTCATGATGTCGGCTTTGCCCACAAGGCTGCGCATCTGCCGGATTCCTTCATCCTTGTCCTGCCACAGGGGAGGCCGCCAGTTGGGGTCGTAAGCGGTGAGCTTCCCCTGCTGCCGGGCGTAGTCCACAAATTTCGCCACAGAGGAGCGGGAGGGCTCGGCTGTCAGCAGCAGGGAGCCGAAGCACAGCAGCCTGCATTCGTCCAGCAGGGAGAGGTCTGCCGTGTCAAAGTCCAGCCGGGTGTCCGCGCCGGGATTGCGGTAAAAGCTGAAATCCCGGTCCCCGGTCTCGCTGAGCTGCACGAAGGCAAGGCTGGTGGCTGTGCCGGAAACCAGGGAAAGCCCCTTGGTTTCCACGCCGCAGCCCTCCAGGGTGCCGCGCAGGAAATTGCCGAACATGTCGTCGCCCACGCAGCCCAAAAAACCGGCGCTCACCCCGGCGCGGTGGGCCTGTACCGCCACGTTGGCGGGCGCGCCCCCCGGGTTCCTGGCAAATAGCAGCCTGCCGTCCTCCGTCTCCCCGGAGGGGGCAAAATCGATCAACAGCTCGCCCATGGATAAGAGTTCCGCCATATTGATAAACCGCCTTTCTGATGTTTCGATAGCTCCATGATACCCTGTTCCGGAGATTTTGTAAATAAAAATCGGGTTTGCCGCAAACACTTTGTGCGCGGCAAACCCGAAATCATAATTGAAATTCTTCCAAAGGGACGGTTTCGCCCCGGCGCAGGAAACGCTCTTCGAATTCCTCCACGGGCATGGGCCGGTAGAAGACATAGCCCTGGATAAAATCGCAGCCCAGGGATCGCAGGTACTCCACATAGCTCCGGGATTCCACCCCCTCCGCCACCGTGCGCATGCCCAGCTCCCGGGCGGTTGCGATGATATGCCGGAGGATAGTGCGCTCCCGCCCGTTCCCCTCCTGCTGGAACAGGGAGCGGTCGATTTTCAGAACGCCGATTTCGGAATGGGTGAGCACGCTGTAGGAGGAGAAACCGCTTCCGAAATCGTCCAGGGAACAGGAGAAACCGTATTCCCGAAGTTCGTTGACCACCTGCGTCACCCGCTCCACCTGGTTGAGCACGATGCTCTCCAGCAGCTCGAACTCAATACAGTCTGCAGGGGTATTGTATTTCTCATGGACCTCCCGGTACTGTTTGAAAAAGTAGAGGTAGTTGAACATGGAGGCGGAGAGGTTCACGCTGATTTGGATCTTTTTTCCATAGGTCTCAATCCAGCGGTTGATGGTGGCGCACACCTGTGCGAATACGCTGAGGTCCGCCAGGTCGATGATGCCGTTGCTCTCCAGGACGGGCAGGAATTCAGACACCGGGATCATGCCGCGGACAGGGTCTTCCCAGCGCATGAGAGCCTCTGCGGAGCGGACCTCCCCGGTGCGCAGGTCCACCTTGGGCTGCAGGTAAAATTTGATATGGCCCTGTTCGATGGCGGGCCGCACCAGCTCGCTGAGATCGTAATAGCGCAGCTCGGCGTCCTGGATGGACAGGCCGTACACCTCGAAATGGGAATTCCGGAAATCCCGTTCCGGGCATTTGATGCGGGCCAGGTCCGCGTTGTATTGGGCGGTGAGAAAATCCACCCCCTCCTCCAGGGGATAGATGCCAAAGCCGCAGTACACCTTGCAGGGGAACCTGGGGTCGTCCATGTCCCGGATGCGGGCGTTGATGTCGATCATACGCTGGAACACGGCCTCGTAATCCCTGGGGAACCTGAGCAGGATGTTGAAGTAATTCAGGCGCAGCCTGAAAATACAGTCTCCGTCTCCCAGCCAGCCGGAGACGATCTCGAAAACCTTGGCCATCAGCTCGTCCCCTGCCCGCCGGCCGTAGAGCCGGTTAAAGACGGGGAAACGCTTGATTTTGAGGCTGATCAGGGAGTACTCCCTGCGCTCCTGCGCGGAAAGGGCGTCGTACCGCTCCCGTAGGGCCTGTTCGTTTTTATTTTCAGACACATACTCACCTGGTTTCCTGTTCACTTATTTTCAAATTATACCAAAGCGGCAGGGAAAATACAATGGCGGCGGGAAAGACAGGGATAAAGTTGCTCCGCCGCCTGGATGAGGCGCAGAAAGCCTCCCTTCGGAAACCAAAAAAATCCTTCCCAGGCAAACTGTGCCTGGGAAGGAACCTTTTGTCCCGGGAGGACGGGCGGGCGCAAAACAGTCTGAGCCGCTGTGTCAATCCTTGGGTTCGTTTTTCAGGTGGTCTTCGATCCGGTATCTGGGGCGGTCCTTTACCTCGCTGTAGATTTTGCCGATGTAGCCGCCCACCACGCCCAGGCAGAGCATCTGCAGGCCGCCCAGCAGCCAGATGGAGCAGACGATGGCGGTCCAGCCCGAGACGGCCCAGCCTGCAAAGTAGGAGACCAGGGCGTAAAGCAGCCCGAACACGCTGAGCACGGAAATGAGGATGCCCAGGTTGGAGATGAGCTTCAAAGGCTTCACGCTGAAGCTGGTGATGCCGTCCAGGGCAAAGGAGAGCATCTTTTTCAGCGGGTATTTGGATTCCCCCGCGAACCGCTCCTGCCGGTCGTAATAGACATAGTCGCTGCGGTAGCCGATCAGCGGCACAATGCCCCGCAGGAAGAGGTTTGTCTCCCGGTATTCCGAAAGGGCCTCCAGGGCCCGCCTGCTCATCAGGCGGTAGTCCGCGTGGTTGAACACCACGTCCACGCCCAGGACTTTCATCACCTTGTAGAAGCCCTCGGCGGTGGTGCGCTTGAACCAGGTGTCGGTGTCCCGTTTGTTGCGCACGCCGTATACCACGTCGCAGCCCTCCAGGTATTTCTCCACAAACTGGTCCAGCACGCCGGTGTCGTCCTGCAGGTCGGCGTCCAGGCTGATGGCGCAGTCGCAGGATTCCCTGGCGGTCATCAGGCCGCAGAGCAGGGCGTTTTGATGGCCCCGGTTGTGGGCCAGCTTTACCCCCTCCACATAGGGATTTTTCTCATGAAACCCGGAAATGAGGGACCAGGTGGCGTCCCTGCTGCCGTCGTCCACCAGCAGCATCCGGCTTTCCGGGGACGCCAGCCCCTTTTCCCGCATGGAATCCAGCTTCTCCGTCAGGCGTTTCACCGTTTCCGGAAGCACCGCCTCCTCGTTATAGCAGGGAATGACAAAATAGACTACAGGTGATTGATTTTCCATGAAAACAGGTTCCTTTCTCGTGATAGGCCGGGCTGCGCCCTTCTGTGCCGGACGCGCCTCGGGGAACAGGGGATTTACTTTTCGTCAGGCCCGTTCCCGGGCTGTTCCGGTAAGCCGGGCGCTTCCGGCGGTTCCTGCGCGCCGGACTCCGGTTCCTCTTCTAGCGTCCGGGGCAGAAACTCCCGGGGAATCATGGCGCCGGGACGCAGGAAAGCGGCGCGCCGGGCCTTGGCATAGTCGGAAAAACTGCCCCTGCGCAGCAGGCCGGGGTTCGCCGGAGCCGGGTCCGGGGGGAGGCGGCGTCTGGCAAAGGCCAGATAGGCGGCCAGCAGCAGCACCGAGAAGACGGTGACTGCCAGGCCGGGAATCAGGCCGGGGGTGCGGTAGGTGAATTCGATCTGCACCTTTTCCCCCCGGGGCGCCACCACAGCCATGAAGCCCACGTTGACTCGTTCAATATCCACAGGCTCCCCGTTTACCCTGGCGCTCCAGCCGGCTTCATAGGGTACGCTGAAAAATACCAGGCGTTCCCGGTCGGTGTTGATCTCCGCGGTGAAGCCGGTGTTGGTATAGGCGAAGGAGGTGCAGGCGTTCAGGCGCCGGTCGGCGCAGTCCTGCTCGAAGCTTTCTTCGGTGAAGTTCCGCCGGTCCTCCGGCAGCTCCTGCAGCAGGCCGGAGAGCCTGCGGATGGTGTCGTCCTCCAGCACAACGGCCCGGAGCATGGCCGGCTCCCGGCTGCCCATGGAATTTTCGTCTCCCTCGCTCAAAGCGTTGAAGTCGCTGCGGGAGAGGTAGTAATCGTAGGTGAAGCCCATGGGGATATAATTCTTGTTTTCCCAGATGTCGAAGCCGTTGGCGTTGCCGTAATAGGCCCAGCCCGGCATGGCGGGGTCGTCCAGGGATTCCCCGGCGAAATAGTCGTCGTCGTGGTCGTCGTCGAACAGCCAGTGCACCGAGGTGAGGGCCCGCAGGGCGTAGTGGGCCGCTTTCGGGCGGGAGGCCACATCCCGGGGAACGCCGATGGAGTCGTAGAATTCCATCACCGAGCCCGGCACGATGCTGTGAAAGGCCTGGATGGAGGGGATTTCCCAGAACATGGCGGAATTGTCCAGCGATTCATAGAAGTCGGAACGGCAGCTCTGCAGGTCCGGCAGGTCGATATTCTTCCCCCCGTTGAGGGCGTAGGGGATGATATGGTCATAGGTGTATTCGGACTGGGTCTTGCCGATGGCGATGAAGAAGATGGAATAGAACACGGAAACCAGGGAAAGGCAGACCAGCGTGGCCCGCTGGAAATGCCTGCGGCTGTCTTTGCAGAAGCAGAACAGGTAGGCCACCGCGCCGATACAGATCATGGAAACAGCCACGTAGGTCCAGAACCGGGTGGGGTATTTTTCCAGGCCGAAGGTCACGTCTGTAAGCTTCCCGTCCTCTTTGGTGAGGGTGGGCATGAAGCCGATGACCGCCGCAATGGCTGCGGTGATGGTGAGCGTCCAGGTGATGGAGCGTTTCCAGTTGACCCGCTCATTTTCCAGAGCCATCACCGTGGCCAGGGCCATCATCAGGGTAAGCATGTAATACCAGCGGGCATAATAGGAGCTGTTCATCAGCTGGAAGGAGGAATTGAGGAAGGGCACCAGGGCCATCAGGAACAGAACCCACAGCATCTTCTTGAGCCAGTGCTTCCTGCGCAGCTGCAGCCAGCCGATGACGCCGGTCATGCCGAACAGGGGCAGCCACGCGCCCAGGGATGCCCATTTCGATTCCGACTCCGGCGTGAAATTGGGCCGGGCCGGCAAGTCCGGCGGGAAGAAGAAGCACTCGAGAATGTGCAGGTAACGCTGGTTTTTGTTATAGAGCACGGCGTTCCAGCCGTTGATGTAATTGGAGGTCCGGTAATTCTGGGTGACGGTCAGCACCGAGGGGATCAGCAGCACGCAGGCCATGCCCACCCCCAGCACTGCCTCCAGCGCCAGCAGCAGGAAGTCCCGCAGGGAGATGCGCCAGCTTCTGCACAGCAGCCGCAGGAAAAAGTAGATCAGCGTGAAGGTGACCTGGCCCACGAAGAAATAGTAGTTTACAAAGCAGCAGGCGAACACGGTGAGGGCAAACAGGCCCCGCCTGCGGTTTTCCATGTATTCGTCCAGCGCGGCCAGCATCAGGGGGAAGAAGATGATGGCCTCGTGGAAGTGGTTGAAGAAAATATTGTAGATGGAAAAGCCGGAAAAGGCGTAGAGCACCGAGCCGATCAGGGCGGTGTTCCTGCTTTTGGTGTACCGGTGCAGGTAGACGTAGCCCGTCAGCGTGGCCGAGGCGAATTTCAGGATAAACAGCGGCCCCATCAGGTACTGCAGGGACTCCGACGGGAAGGGGATGGTGAGCCAGAAGAACGGGCTTCCCAGCAGGTAGAAGGAATAGGAGCCCACAAAGTTGGCCCCCAGGTCCGTCAGATGGCTCCAGCCCCAGTTTCCGGAACGGATGGCGTCATGGGCGATGCGGTAGAAAGGCACCTGCTGTACGTTGAAATCGCCGTAAAACAGGAACCTGCCCCCGTCTACCAGAAGAAACGGGAGAAAGACCAGGAACGACAGCCCCATGCCCAGAAAGAATGCTTTGAGGAAATAGTTGTCCCTCCAGCCTCCGTTCTCTCTTTTCTTAATCGATGCTTCCATAGTGATGACCATACCTTTCTGAAAGGCATCTGCGGCGGGCAAGCCGTGCACCCCAATTCCCGCGATGCTTCGGCTTTCCCACGCGCCGCAGATTTTGATAGTAATTATACCACATTCCCGGGGTGGAAGAAAGTGGTTTTTTGATGGCAGAGGTTCCGCCATTGCAAAAGCGGGCGTCTTTGAGTAAAATAAGGATGGGCATATTTGAGGAGGGAAATTCGCATGTATCATTTTTTTGCCATGCTTTCGAGAATGAAATACATCAACCGCTGGGGCCTTATGCGAAACACCAGGGCGGAGAACATCTGCGAGCACAGCCTGGACGTGGGGCTGATCGCCCATGCCCTGGCGCTGATCGGCAACAAGAAATTCGGAAAGAATTACGACGCGGAACGGGCCGCCGTGCTGGGCATGCTCCACGACGCCTCTGAAATCATCACCGGGGACATGCCCACGCCGGTGAAATACCACTCCAAAGAAATCCGCAGCGCCTACGCCGAGGTGGAGGACAGGGCGGTGGACCACCTGGTCTCCATGCTGCCCGAGGAATTCCGGCCGGACTACGAGGAAATCATGAAGCTGAACGGGGAGAAGGACGCGGCGCTCAGGCCCTTGGTGAAAGCGGCGGACAAGATCGCGGCGGCGGTAAAATGCGTGGAGGAGAAGAAGAGCGGCAACCGGGAATTCGTCCAGGCGGAGCAGACCATCCTCCAGAATATCCGGGACCTGCACCTGCCGGAGGCGGACTACTACGTGAAAGAATTCCTCCCCTCCTACGGCCTCACCATTGAGGAACAGGATTATACCAGAGAGGCGGGCCTCAAGTTTGCAGAATCTTCACAACTGGTATTTACCAAGGTGCTAAAATAAGAGCGGCCGGCAGGCCGGAGAAAGGAACAGGGAAATTTTGAAAATCGGAACAATACCCATAGAGGGCCGGGCGGCACTGGCGCCTATGGCAGGGGTGACGGACGCCGCCTTCCGCAGGCTCTGCATGCAGTTCGGCGCTGCCTGCGCCGTCACGGAGATGGTGAGCTCCCGGGCCGTCCAGTACGGCGACAGAAAGACGGCGGGAATCGCCGACCTCTCCCAGGACCGGCGGCCGGTCTTCCTGCAGCTGTTTGGAGACGACCCCATGGTCATGGGCCTGGCGGCGAAAAAGGCCATGGCTTACGGGCCGGACGGCATCGACGTGAATATGGGCTGCCCCGTGCCCAAGGTGGCGGGGAACGGAGCGGGCAGCGCGCTGATGAAGACGCCGGAGCGCTGCGCGGCCATTGTGGCGGCCATCAAGCGGAATGTGGACGTGCCCGTCACCGTAAAGCTGCGCAAGGGCTGGGACGAGGAGCACGTCAATGCAGTGGAGGTGGCGAAGCTCTGCGAACAGGCCGGTGCGGACGCGGTGTGCGTGCACGGCCGCACCCGGAACCAGATGTATATGGGACAGGCCGACTGGGGCATCATAAAACAGGTGAAGGAGGCCGTTTCCATCCCCGTCATCGGAAACGGGGACGTAACGGACGCCCAATCCGCCTGCAGGCTGCTGGAGGAGACGGGCTGCGACCTGGTGATGGTGGGCCGCGGGGCGCTGGGAAACCCCTGGGTCTTCCGGCAGATCAATGCCTATCTCAGCGAGTCCTGCCGCATTCTGCCGCCGCCGGGCGTGGCGGAGCGCATTGTGGTGATCCGGCGGCATATGGACGAACTGTGCAGGTTCAAGGGGGAGAGCCGGGGCATGCGGGAGGCCAGAAAGCATGTGGGCTGGTATCTCCACGGCATGCAGGGCGCGGCGGAATTCCGCCGCCGCGCAGGGCAGCTCTGTACCCTGCAGGACCTGGATCTGCTTTTGCGGGACGTGTACGAAGCCAATGCCTGACCTCCGCTGGATGGGCGCAGGCAGGAAAGGCGGAGGGCAGGGGCCGTCAAGATCGAGTCTTTCACATCTAACTATCAGCATCCAAAATGGGGGATCACATTCATGAAATTATTGGTACTGGACGGCAACAGCATCCTGAACCGGGCCTTTTACGGGATCAAGCTGCTCTCTACGAAAGCAGGAGAGTTCACCAACGGCATCTACGGGTTTCTCACCATGTTCAAAAAGCTCTGCGACGAGACGGAGCCGGACGCGGTGGCCGTCGCGTTTGACCGCAAGGCGCCCACCTTCCGGCACAAGGCCTATGCGGGCTATAAGGCCAACCGCAAGGGCATGCCGCCGGAGCTGGCGCAGCAGCTGCCCGTGCTGCAGGAGCTGCTCACCCTGATGGGGTACCGCATTGTCTCCTGCGAAGGCTGGGAGGCCGACGATATCCTGGGCACCCTTGCCGCCGCCTGCGAACAGCGTGGGGACGCCTGCGTCATCGCCACCGGAGACAGGGACAGCCTGCAGCTGGTGTCCGGCGGCACCACGGTGCGGCTGGCCACCACGAAATTCGGCCAGCCCCAGGTGACAGTGTACGACGAGGCGAAAATCAAGGAGGAATACGGCGTCACCCCGCACCAGATGATCGACCTGAAGGCCATTCAGGGAGACGCTTCCGACTGTATTCCCGGCGTGGCGGGCATCGGCCCCAAGGGCGCGGGGGAGCTGATTCAGAAATACGGCAGCGTCTCCTATCTCTACGATCACCTGGAAGAGCTGGAACTGAAGCCCGCTGTGCGGGCCAAGCTGGAAAAGTCCAAGGAGAACGCGCTGCTGAGCTACGACCTGGGCACCATCCGCAGGGACGCCCCCATCGATACAGAGGTGCCCCACTATGTGAAGGAGGCGGGAGAGCCGCAGAAGGCCTCCGCCCTTATGGTGCAGCTGGAGCTGTTTTCCCTGCTGGAAAAATTCGGACTTTCCGAAACGGCCCTTCCCGCGCCGGAGGGGGCTCCGGCGTCGGAACGGCCTCAGGTGCGGGACTGCCCCGACGGCGCGCCGGTGCTGGCGCGGCTGGAGGACGCCGGGGAGGCTTACTTCTACGGGGACTGGGACAAGGACGGGACGCTTCGCAGCCTCGTCTTCTCCCACGGGGGAGAGCTGTTCCGGGTGACGCCGGACGACGCCTTCCTGCGGGCCTTTTTCCGCAGCAGGGAGGTCAAAAAATACACCCACGACGTAAAGCCCCTGCACAGGAAGGCGCTGGCGCTGGGCTGTAAGGTGGAAAACGTGGCCATGGACACGGCGCTGGCAGGCTACCTGCTGAACCCCTCGGCCTCTGGATACGACGTGAAGCGGCTTGCCGCAGAGTACGGCGTGAGCCAGACCGATTTCGAGGAGGCGGAACTCAACGCCGGGGCGGCCATGCCGGGCCTCTGCAGGGCGCTCTCCTGGGCCATCGATGAAAATGAACAGCGGGAGCTGCTGCAGAACATCGAAATCCCCCTGGCCTATGTGCTGGCTCAGATGGAGCATGTGGGCTTCTATGTGGACAAGGGGAGCATCGAGGCCTACGGCAGGGAGCTGGAACAGCAGGCACAGGCCCTGCATGATTCCATCATCGAACAGGTGGGCTACAGCTTCAACATCAATTCCCCCAAGCAGCTGGGGGAGGCGCTCTTTGACAAGCTGGGCCTGCCTCACGGGAAAAAGACAAAAAGCGGCTGGTCCACCAATGCGGACGTGCTGGAAGAGCTGCGGTATCTCAATCCCGTAGTGGACGAGGTGCTGCGGTACCGCACGGTGGCCAAGCTGAAGTCCACTTACTGCGACGGCCTGGTAAAGGTGATCGGCCCGGACGGGCGCATCCATTCCAGCTTCAACCAGACCGAGACCCGCACGGGCCGTATTTCCAGCACCGAGCCCAACCTGCAGAACATCCCGGTGCGCACGCCCATCGGCCGGGAGCTGCGGAAATTCTTTGCGGCGGAAACAGGCGTGTTGGCAGATGCCGACTATTCCCAGATTGAGCTGCGGGTGCTGGCCCATGTGGCGGACGACGCGGTGCTGCAGGAGGACTTCCGGGAGGGGAGGGACATCCATGCCTCCACGGCTGCCCGTGTGTTCCGGATGCCCCAGGAAATGGTGACCGGGGAGATGCGCAGCAGGGCCAAAGCCGTAAACTTCGGCATTGTTTACGGCATCGGCGCCTTCTCCCTTTCCAAGGATATCGGCGTTTCCCGCAGGGAGGCGGACGAGTATATCAAGGAGTACCTGAAAAATTATTCCGGCGTGGATTCCTATATGAAGCGTGTGGCGGAAGAGGCCAGGGAAAAAGGATATGTGGAAACCATGTTCGGCCGGCGCCGGTATCTGCCGGAGCTCAAAAGCACCAACTTCAACATGCGCGCTTTCGGGGAGCGAGTGGCCCGGAACATGCCCATCCAGGGCGCGGCGGCGGACATCATCAAAATCGCCATGATCCGCGTCAGCGACCGGCTGGAACGGGAAGGCCTGCAGGCAAAGCTGATTCTGCAGGTGCACGACGAACTGATCGTGGAGTGCCCCGGGGAGGAGGCGGAGCAGGTGAAAGCCCTGCTGACAGAAGAAATGGAGCAGGCCGTCTCCCTCTCCGTCCCCATGGTGGCGGAGGCCAATTCCGGCAGGACCTGGTACGACGCCAAAGGATAACGGCGGAAGGTAGAGGCTGGAAAGGCTTCCCCTCCAGGGGAAGGCATAGGTCAAGGACGTCCGGTATGTAACCCATGGAATTTTGGAAAGGAGCGGCGGAAATGGAGTTGGGATTTTGCTGTCCGGTGTGCGGCGGAAGGCTGGAACGCCGGGGGCACGCTGCGGTCTGCGGGGACGGCCACAGCTTTGATATTGCCCGGCAGGGCTATCTGCACCTCCTGCCGCCCAATAAGATGCATTCCAAACTGCCCGGGGACTCCAGGGAAATGGTGGAAGCGCGCAGGCGCTTTCTGGAAGCCGGATATTACCGCCCTTTCCGGGACAAGCTGTGCGAGCTGGCAAAGCGGTACGCCGGAGGCGGCGCGACGCCGCAGCGTGAGCTGGAAGAGGATAAGCCCGGATCACGCAATCCGGAAGAGACTTCCGGATTGTTTCAGACAGAAGCAGGTGCAGGCATCGGGGAGCGGGCTTTCAGCTCGCACTCAGCCGAAGCCGGTGTAAAAATACTGGACGCGGGATGCGGGGAAGGGTATTACACGGAGGCTGTCCGGAAGGCGCTGGGGACGGCAGAGGTTTACGGTTTCGACATTTCGAAACTGGCGGTGAAAGCGGCTGCCGGGAAATATAAGGAGATCGGGTTTGCGGTGGCCAGCAGTTTTGCCATCCCGGTGCCGGCCGGATTCTGCGGCTGCCTGATCAATGTGTTCGCGCCCATGGCGGAGGAGGAATTCCGAAGGGTGGTAAGGCCCGGCGGCGTGATGATTCTAGCGGTGCCGGGGGAAAGGCACCTGTACGGCATGAAAGAGATTCTGTACCAGGAGCCCTATGAAAACGAGCATAGGGAGACGGAGTACAGCGGTTTTTCCTTTGTATCCCGCACCGCTGTGCGGGAGGAGATTTGGGTCCCGGACGCCGGGACCGCCATGGACCTGTTCGCCATGACGCCCTATTATTGGAAGACAGGGGTGGACGGCGGAAAAAGGCTGCGGGAGACCAGGGGCTTTTCCACGGAGATTGCCTTTGATTTCCTGGTGTACCGGAGAACGGAACGATAAAGCGAGAAAATATGGATGAGGTGACTCAGCTTGAAAATATTGTTTGTCTGCACGGGCAACACGTGCAGAAGCCCTATGGCGGAAGGGCTGTTCCGCCAGATGATGCGGCAGATCGGCATGGAGGATAAGGTGCTCTGCCAGAGCGCGGGGCTTTCGGCGGTGGACGGGGACCCGGTGACGGAAAACGCGGTAAAAGCCTGCGCGGAGCTGGGGGTGGACATTTCCGACCATGCGGCCCGGCGCATCACCGGGGAAGAGATTCCGGTGTGGGACCTGTACTTCCCCATGTCAAAAACCCACGGTTATATTCTGGAGCAGGCAGGGGTCCCCCAGCAGAAGATTTATATACCGAAATATATTGAAGACCCCTTTGGCCAGGATCTCAATGGCTACCGAAAATGCAGGGATAAGCTTGCAACAGAGCTCGGCATCTTCTATAATAGCTTTGTTGCGCGGCTGCTTGTCTTTGACAGCACCATTGAAGTGGGAAAGGAATTGTAAGTGAGTGGAAATCGTCAGAATGACAAGAGAACATACGGAACTTCTGGCGGAGCTGGAAAAGCTCTGCTTTGCCAGGCCCTGGAGCCAAAAGGCGCTGCTGGATGAGGTGGATAACCCCAACGCCTATTTCGTCACCGCGGTGGATGGCGATATCGTACTGGGCTACGGCGGGATGCACTGCGCCTGTAAGGAGTATTATATGGACAATGTGGCGGTGTTCGGCCACCATAGGAGAAAGGGCGTGGGCAGCGCTATTGTGGAGGCCCTGGCGGCCGAGGCCAAACGCAGGGGCGGGGAATTTATCTCCCTGGAAGTGCGCCCCTCCAACGCCCAGGCCCTGCGGCTGTATACCCGCCTGGGCTTTGCGGAAGAGGGCAGGCGCCGGAATTTTTATTCCAACCCCACAGAGGATGCGCTTTTGCTCACCAGAAGGTTTTGATTACAGTGAAGTTCAGAGGCAGAAAAAGGCAAAGGCCTAAGGCTTCCCCTCGAGGGGAAGCTGCCGCCGTAGGCGGCTGATGAGGTGGCAAAAAGATGCCCGAACGAAGTTCGACCATCTTCCGCTTGTGTTCTGCCGCTGCGGTGTAAGCGGGGAGCCTTCCACCTCATCCACCGCAAGCGGTCCCCCTTCCCCTCGAGGGGAAGGCAAAGGGCGGCCCTTCTCCAGCCCGGAAGCAAAAGATCTCCTCACTCTGTTCGGAGATCTTCGGGAAGAACCCCTCGAACGCGAAGCGTTCGCCTTTCCTGCGGAAAGTACCGGGCTTCTTCCGGCCCGGAGGAAAAAAGATAGCTTGGGGGATAAAATTCAGAGTTCTTTGCAAGCTTTCTGCGAAAGAAAGCGGGAAAGGAAGTGGTTCGGCGTGATTATTCTGGGAATTGAAAGCTCCTGCGACGAGACGGCGGCAGCAGTGGTGGAGGATGGAAGGAAGGTTCTCTCCTCTGTAATCGCCTCTCAGGTGGAGGAACATAAACTGTACGGCGGCGTGGTGCCGGAGATTGCCTCGCGGCGGCACAGCGAGGCCATTGCGGGCGTGGTGCGGCAGGCGCTGGCAGACAGTGGGAAGCCCCTCTCCCAGATCGACGCCGTAGCGGTCACCTATGCGCCGGGGCTGATTGGGGCGCTGCTGGTGGGCGTGAATTTTGCCAAGGGCCTTGCTCTTTCGGCAGGCCTGCCTTTGATCCCCGTCCATCACCTGCGGGGGCATATTGCCTCCAACTATCTGACCAGCCCGGAGCTGGAACCGCCCTTTCTGTGCCTGGTGGTCTCGGGAGGACATTCCCATATCATCGAGGTGAAAAGTTATACCCAGCTGCGGGTGCTGGGGAAAACCCGGGACGACGCGGCAGGGGAGGCTTTTGATAAGGCCGCCCGGGCCATGGGGATCCCCTATCCCGGCGGCGTGGAAATGGACCGCATTGCAGAGGCGGGGAACGACCGGGCTTATCAGCTGCCCCGCCCCAGGGTGGACGGCGCGCCGCTGGACTTCAGCTTTTCCGGGCTGAAGACGGCGGTGATCAATCTGCTGCACAATGCCGGACAAAAGGGGACGGAAGTGAATCTCCCCGATCTCTGCGCCTCTTACCGCAGGGCCGTGGTGGACTGCCTGACGGAGAACTTCCTCAAAGCGGCGGAGCAGACCGGCACTCAGAAGCTGGTGGCTGCAGGGGGCGTTTCCGCAAACCGCCTGCTGCGCAGAAACCTGCAGGAGCTCTGTGCCAAAAGCGGCAGAAAGCTCTATGTTCCGGAGCTGAGCCTCTGCGGCGACAACGCCGCCATGATCGCCTCTCAGGGCTATTATGAATATCTGGCGGGGAATACCGCGGGCATGGAACTGAATGCCTGCGCCCAGCGCTCCATCGAGTGAAGGGAGAAAGGTATGGGCTGGGAAATCGTCCCCATGAACAGGGAGTATGCGAGGGAACTTTCCCGCTGGAAGTATGAGGGGGAGTATTCCTTTTATAACAGGCGGGAGCAGGGAAATCCGGAGTTTGAAGAGGGCGCGGAATTCGCCTGCCTGGCGGAAGACGGAAGCCTGGCAGGGCATTTTTCCTATGGCCTGGACGCGCAGATTCCCACGGTGGAAGAGCATGTCTATGGGCCGGGTTATCTGGATATCGGCCTGGGTCTTCGCCCGGCGCTCTGCGGGCAGGGGCTGGGTGCAGACTTTGTAAGGATGGGCCTGGAGTTTGGGCGGCAAAGATTTGAGGCGGAACGCTTCCGGCTGTCTGTGGCGGCTTTCAATGAACGTGCCGTCAAGGTCTACCTGCGCTGCGGCTTCCGGTTGGAACGGGAGGTCACGAATTCCTGTTTCCAGAACAGGTTTTGGATTATGACCCTGGAATTTCCTCAGGAAAGGACCGATGCGAAATGAAACGATTCGTCAGCCTGGCGGGCGCGCTGCTGCTGGCAGGGGCGCTCGTGGCCTGCGGCGCGGGGCAGGGTGGGGAATCCGCCCCTCAAACGGCGGTCGGCTCCGGAGCGGAGCAGAGCTTTGCCCCTTCGGAAGGGGAAGCTCCGGCCTCCTCCGTCCCGGTTCAGACGAGCCCGGCTCCCCGGCAGATGAAGGAGCTGGTGTTCGTACAATCGGATTCCGGCGCGGAGGAGGGCTACGAGCCGACGGTTCGCCTGCTGGAAAACGGGACTTTTGAGTTTTCCGCGTTCTGTTACGACGGTACGGTGCGCCTCACCGGAACCTATACCGAGGAGGAGGACGCGTACCTGCTGAAGCCCGAGGCCACCTCCGCCCCGGAGGGCGCCGTGGGCAGCGAACTCACGGAAATCCGGCTGGAAAAGGCGGAGGGGAGCGTGCTCTATTCCGGCGGCTCCCTGGGGGTCACTTATGACGGGGCAATTTTTGAGAGAGCAGAGGAATAGGGGGAATCCTGCATGAAAAACGGCGCTGAAATTATGGTGGGCTGCCTGGAGGCGGAGGGCGTGGAAATCGTCTTCGGCTATCCGGGTGCTGCCATCTGCCCTTTTTACGACGCCCTTTACGATTCCTCCATCCGCCATGTGCTGGTGCGCAGCGAGCAGAACGCGGCCCATATGGCCAGTGGCTATGCCCGGGCATCCGGCAGGCCGGGGGTGTGCGTGGCCACCTCCGGCCCAGGGGCCACCAACCTGATTACCGGCATTGCCACCGCCTATATGGATTCCGTCCCCATGATAGCCGTCACCGGGCAGGTGAACCTGGAACAGTTGGGCAGGGATGTGTTTCAGGAGGCGGATATCACCGGGGCCTGCGAGTCCTTCACCAAACACAGCTACCTGGTAAAGCGTGCCGCGGATCTGCCCCGTGTGTTCCGGGAGGCGTTTCACATCGCTTCCACGGGACGTCCCGGCCCGGTGCTGATCGACGTGCCCCAGGACGTGCAGGAAACAGTGGTGCGGGAAGGGTTCCACTACCCGGAACGGGCTGAAATTGAGGGATATCGGCCCAAGACCAAGGGCCACCCCATACAGATCCGGAAGGCCGCCCAGGCCATCCGTGAGGCGAAGCGGCCCGTCATCTGCTGCGGGGGCGGGGTGGTGCTCTCAAATGCCAGGGAAGAGATGGCCGCCTTTGCCCGGAAGAGCGGCATGCCCATTGTCTCCACCATGATGGGCATTGGGGTGATGCCCATGCACGATCCCCTGTATCTGGGGATGATTGGGAAATTCGGCCGCAGCTATGCCAACCGCGCCGTGGGCGAGGCGGATTTGATTTTGCTGTGCGGCGCCCGGGTAGGCGACCGGGCCATTGCCGTGCCCAACCAGATTGCGGAGCAGGCGAAGGTGATCCATATCGATATCGACCCGGCGGAAATCGGCAAGAACATGCGGGTGGACATCCCCATTGTGGGGGATATCAAATCCGTGCTCTCGGAGCTTGCAGAGCAGGCGGAGCCTGCGGACTGCCGGGACTGGGTGGACAGGGTGCTGCGGTACAAGAACGAGTACGAGCCCCGGGGGGAGGACCGCATGGACGCGGTGGAGCCCCGTTCCTTTATCCGCGCCCTGTCCCGGCTCATGGACGGGGACGCCATCCTGGCGGCGGACCCAGGCCAGAGCCAGATTTGGGCGGCCATCAATTTTACCCAGCGGGAGGGCAGGTTCCTCACCAGCGGCGGGCTGGGAACCATGGGCTACGCGCTGCCCGCGGCACTGGGGGCCAAGCTGGCGAAGCCACGGCGTCAGGCGGTGGCTGTGTGCGGGGACGGCGCTTTCCAGATGAGCCTGTGCGAGCTGGCCACGGTGAAGGCCACCAACGTCCCTCTGAAAATTGTGGTGATGGACAACCGCAGGCTGGGAATGGTGCGGGAGTTTCAGAACCAGGCATACCGCGGGCGGCATATTGCCACCCATATGGAGGGGAACCCCGATTTTGTGGCGTTGTGCAGGGCTTACGGCATCCAGGCGGCCCTGGCGGAGAACAACGCCCAGGCGGAACTTCTGGCGGGGGAAATGCTGGCAAGCCCCGGTCCCTATGTGCTGGTGTGCCGCGTGGATCCGGAAACGCCCTCTGTTTGAGGGAAAACTGAAAAGTTCCAGAGCAAAGCCGGGCGCGCCTGGAGCGCGGCCCGGAGAAAGGGAAACGGCCATAGTTATGAAGTATACGTTATCGGTATTGGCGGAAAACCAGCCCGGCGTGCTGTCCAAGGTGGTCTCCCTGTTTTCCCGGCGGGGCTACAATATCGACAGCCTGGCTGTGGGCGCTACGGAGGACCCCACGGTTTCCCGCATGACCATTGTGGGGGAAGGGGACGACCGGATCCTAGAGCAGGTGGAAAAGCAGCTCAACAAGGTGATCCAGGTAATCAAGGTGCGTTCTTTGGGGCCGGACGCCACCCAGGCGGAGCTGATGCTGGTCAAGCTGGGCTGCGACCCCCAGAGCTTCGGGGAGATCAACCAGATTGCCGCCCTGATGAAGGCGGAGGTAGTGTCTGTGTCAAAGCACAGCGTCACCCTGAAGTATTCGGGGGAGCATGAAAAGTGCGACACCCTGTGGAGCCTGCTGCGCCCCTTCGGCATCAAGGAGATCGCCCGCACCGGCGTCATCGCCCTGGAAAAAAGCTGACTTCGCGAATGCGAAGACAGCTTCTGGAAGAATTCTCCGCTGCCGCTCCGGTCGGCGCTGGGCGTGTGCCACCGGCACGCAGCGCCTCTCTTTTCCTTCGGAAAAGCACCGGGTTTCTTCCGGCCGGGTGAAAGCTTCCCGCCCACACCGCGGCGGCAGAATACAAGTCAAAACACCTCATCAGTCACCTCGGTGAAGATCTCTGAACAAAGTGAGGAGATCTTTTTGACAGCTTCCACTCAAGGGGAAGCCTTTGATTAAAAATTATATGAAAAACCGGCGCCTTTTCAGAGCCATTCAGGCTGAAAAAAGGACGCCGGTTTTCTGTTTCACCGCAGGCTTTTAGGATGAGAACGGGGAGCCTTGGAATAAAAGACTAGAATTTGACCCAGGCCTGGCCGGACTCGTTGCTTTCCAGGCACCTTTCGATGTAGCGCACCCCGTGCAGCCCATCTCTGGCGGTGGGGAAGTTAATCTCATACGGTTTTCCCTGAAGCTTGTTTTCCAGTGCCTCACAGTAGTCCAGATACAGGTTGGCAAAGGCGGCATACAGGCCCTCCGTATGTCCGAAGGGAAGCCTGGCGGTCACATTGTGAAATTTGTCTTCGCCCAGGTAGGAATGTCCCTTGCGGATCCGCATGGTGGGATGCCCCAGCAGGGACAGGTTGAATTCTTCCGCAGCCTCGTTGCACCATTCGATGGATCCCTTTTCCCCGTAAATGCGCAGGGCAAAATTGTTGTCGTTGCCCAGAGCTACCTGAGAGGACCAGAACATGCCGGTAGCGCCGTTGGTAAAGCGGACCATCACGCTGGAGTTGGTGTCCAGCTTGCCAAAGGGGCCGATGTTGTCCAGCTTCGCGCAGACGGAATCAATTTCCAGGCCTGTAAGGTACTGGGTGGTGAACTGAATGTGGCTGCCGATGTCCCCCAGGGAATTGGTGCGCCCGGAAAAACGCGGCTCAGAGCGCCAGGGGAATTTTCCCAGGCTGCTGTCGTCGAAATCCCCGCACAGGTAGTCCTGGGGGAATTCGCCCATCACCATGAAGATGTTTCCCAGATCCCCCCGTTCCACCACCTTTTTGGCGTGCCGCAGCATGGGGTACCCGGCGAAGGTGTAGGTGAGCATGAACAGCAGCCCCTTTCCCTCCGCCAGGGCGGTGAGCTCCTCCGCGTCGGGCAGGGTAAGGGCCAGGGGCTTTTCGCAGACCACGTTGATCCCATTGTTCAGGAAGGCCCGGCAGGCGTCCGCGTGGCAGTAGTTGGAGGTGACGATGGAGACGAAGTCGATGCCGTCTTCCCGCATGCCCTCGGCCCTGGCCATCTCGTTGTAATCCGCATACACCCGGTCGGGGCTGACGCCCAGCTCCGCGCCGCTCTCCGCGTTGGTTCCGGCATCCCGGGAAAAGCAGCCCGCAACCAGTTCTGTCCTGTGGTCAAGCGCCATGGCTTTCCGGTGAACCTCTCCGATAAAAGCGCCCTTCCCTCCGCCGACCATACCGTATTTCAGCATATTCACACCTTTTTCTCCAGTGAAAAGTAATGTCCTCCCGCCGCACGGCTCACTGGCGCCCCGCGGTCTTTTCCTATAACTGCAGTATAAAAGAAATAAATGGGTTTTGCAAGCCGCATTCTTGAAATAGGGAAGGAAACCTGAAAATCTCCGCTTTCTTTCGCAGAAAGCTCGGCGAAGAACTCTGAGTTTTATCCCCCAAGCTGTTTTTATCCTCCGGGCCGGAAGAAGCCTGGTACTTTCCGCAGGAAAGGCGAACGCTTCGCGTTCGAGGGGTTCTTCCCGAAGATCTCCGAACAGAGTGAGGAGATCTTTTGCTTCCGGGCTGAAGAAGGGCAAGGGAAGCCCTTAGCCTTCCCCTTGAGGGGAAGGTGTCGCGGCTATGCCGTGACGGATGAGGTGGAAAGCTCCATTCTCACTCCGCAGCGGCAGAATACGGGTTAGCGACACCTCATCAGTCACCTCGGTGAAGATCTCTGAACAGGGTGAAGAGATCTTTTTGGCAGACTTCCCCGCAAGGGAAAGCCTTTGAACTTTGTCTTCCCCTTGCGGGGAGGGGCTTATCTGCACTTACACATCCTCCAGCCTCTGCTGGCCGGGTTCCTGGCCTTCGGGGAGAGGCTCTTCCAGCTTGGGATCGTTGGGGTCGATGCCCCGCTCCCGCAGGCGGGTGTGTACGGAGGTGCGCAGCAGGCGGTAGATCACCGCGGTGGCGGGGGTGCCGATGAGGATGCCGGGAATGCCCAACACGCCGCCCCAGAACAGCACGGCGAACATGGTCCAGACAGGGGGCAGGCCGATGGAGGAGCCCACCACCCGGGGATAGATGAGGTTGCCTTCAATCTGCTGCAGGCACAGCAGGAAAATCAGGAAGATCAGGGCGTCGATGGGGTGCACCAGCAGCAGCACAATCACTCCCACCGCAGCGCCGATATAAGCGCCCAGAATGGGAATCAAAGCGCCCAGCGCCACCACGGAGGAGATCAGCAGGGCGTAGTCCAGCCCCAGAAGGCTCATGCCGATATAACACAGGGAGCCCAGAATCACGCATTCGGTAAGCTGCCCCCGAATGAAGGAGAAGAAAATGCGGTTGGTAAGGGCGCCCGCCCGGTTAAGCTTCCGGGCCGTCTGCTCCGGCAGGAAGGCAAGCAGGGTGGATTTCAAGCCCCGCAGCAGCTTTTCCTTGCCGAAAAGCATGTATACGGAGAAGATAAAGCCCATCACTGCGGTGAATACGCCGGAGGCCACGTTGAAGGTCACATTCAGCAGGGAGCCCAGGAAATCAGCGGTCATCTTCGTGGCGTTGGAGAACAGGGAGGTCCAGTTAAAGCTCTTGACAAAATCTTCCAGGAAAGCCAGGTCGTTTTTCTGGGCAAATTCGTTGAGCCATGCGACAGCGGAATTCACGTAGCCGGGTACTGTTTTCTGGGCCGTCTCGGCAATGGTGCTCATGGATTCAATCAGGCCGGGGATGATGAAGAGGGAGATGAACAGCAGGACCAGCACCACCACCAGATAGGCCAGGGATACGGAAAGGGGGCGGCGCAGCTTGTTCCAGGCCTTTGACCTGCAGCTGCGAAACGGCCGGAAGGCGATGTCCTCGAAAAAGTGGACGAACACATTGAGGATGTAAGCGATGACAATACCGAAAAATACGGGTGCGGCGGTGTTGAACACCGTGGAAAGCGCCCCCCAAACCAGGTCGAACTTGAGGATGAGGAGCGTCAGTACAGCCCCGAAAGTCAGCAGGATGCAGCCGTTCCTGAGAATTTTCTTTTCATCGTGCAGGCTTCTGCCGAGATCGCGCAGGCGCATAGTTTTTCACCGTTCCTTTTTAAATGGCGGATGCCGTAGGTAAACTGTTGGAGACCGGCCGCCCCTGCCCACAGGCGTGGGGCGGCATTGCTTTGTCTTAAGCCTTACCCGGCCGCCGGGTAGAAGCGGTTGGCGAGCGCTCCGGCACAGGCGTTCAGCAGGCCCTTTTGGTGCAGGAAACGCAGGATGGTGAACCGTTCGCGGATCTCCATGGCGTGCAGCACGCTTTCCAGGAACAGCTCCCGGGAAATGCCCAGCTCCTTGGGGCTGGTACAGGCCCCGGCCGCTTTCAGAACCGAGAGGATCTGCCCCTTGTCCGGCGGCGCAAAGCCTTGGGGCAGCTCGCCCGCGGCCAGTTCGTACAGGGAGGCGGAAACCACTGCCGCCGCGCCCACGGAATTGCCGTGAAGAGGATGCTCCACGCCGCGCTTCAGGCATTCCACTTCCCAATAGTGGGAGAAATGATGCTCCGCGCCGGAGGCGGGCCGGGAATTCCCCACCAGGCCCATGGCCACGCCGGAGAGCACCAGGGCCTCGGTCACATAGCGCACGGCCTCTTCGTCCCGCTTTTGCAGGCCCGCGGCGTTGTCCGCGCATTTTTGCACGGCACGCTCCATCAGGGCCACGCTCTGCTCACAATAGTATTCGTCCAGCAAGGTCCGGGCCAGCCGCCAGTCCGCCAGGGCGGTGTATTTGCCGATGATGTCGCCGAAGCCCGCAGTGAGCATGGGCATGGGGGCTTCCTTCAGAATGGCCGTGTCCGCCACAATGGCCGCCGGGTAGACGGCGGACTTTGTGATTTTCATGCCGTCGAGAATCAGCGGCGAAACGGTGGAGGCGAAACCGTCCATGGAGGGCGCGGTGGCCAGAATCACATAGGGGATGCCGGTACGGGCGCTGAGAATGCGGGCTGTGTCGTTCAGCACGCCGGAGCCCACGGCCAAAATCAGATCGTCCTCCGGCTCCATGGCGGCCAGGGCCGAGCCCACGGTGCGCTCGTCGGGCACCAGCACAGGCGTGCCGGGGAAGACGCGGCCGTGCAGGGAAAGGCCCGCCTGGCAGAGAAGGTCTTTCGCCCGTTTCCCCGCGGCTTCAAAGGTGTTATCATCCGCCAGCAGGAAAATGTGGGTTCCTCCCAGCTCCTTCACGGTGGGGACGATGGCGGGCAAACAGCCGCTTTCAATCAGGATTTTCCGTATTCCCACACTGTGGCGCCTGCCGCAGGGGCAGTCGAATTCCAATCCCGCAAATTCCGCGGGAGTCAGCTCCAGCAAATTTTTCATCAAGTTTACCCTCTTCCGTTTTCGCTGATAGTCAGCGTTTATCAACCGTAAGTCCCTGCCCGCAGGCATCCCGTTTCCGCCCGGCGGGATGGACGCAGGCTTCCTCCGGCGCTCCTGTAAGCCCTTGTGGGTACAGAGGCGGTTCCTTTCCGGCATCAGCCCATTAAACCTTTTTGATAAATTCCTTGCGGCATTTCTGGCAGGTCACCTGGATTTTGCCGCGGCCCCTGGGCGCACGCAGCTGCTGGCCGCAGTTGGGGCACCGGAAATACCGGAAGGTTTTCCGGTCGGAAAATTTCCGCTTTTGAAAGCGGAACCAGTCCGCCACCGGCGTCCAGACCTTCAGGAAGGCGTAATATTCCCGCTGCCTTGCGGGGATGTTCCGGGAAAACATGCGGAACAGCGCGTAGAGGTAGAGCGCGTCGCCCAAAAGAATGACGGGCCAGAAGAATATCTGTCCCAGTATGGTCAATACTAACCCGGAAACCAGCAAAAAAATGCTGAATTTGTCGCCGCCGTAACGGCCCATCATAAAACGCTGCAATTTTTGAAGAAGCACACACACACATCCCTTGCCAGATTTGATCTCTGTTTTTTCCGCCCCTTCGCCCGGGGAACGGACTGCATTCAGTATACCCGTTTTACCCCGCTTTTTCAACCGGAGACGGGTCCTGCGGCAATAAATTTACAGTTCAGACTCAATTTGGAAATGAATGCTCCGCAAAGTTTCTAAAAATAAAAATAATTCCTATTTTATCTTGACTTTCCGGTAAAATCTGGATATAATAAAAACAAATAAACCCGTAACTTACTTTTAGGAGGAATAGCAAAATGGCAAATTACGACATCAAGGGCAGCAAGACGGAAGCAAACCTGCTGGCGGCTTTTTCCGGGGAATCCCAGGCGAGAAACAAGTATACCTATTATGCCTCCAAGGCCCGCAAGGACGGCTATGTGCAGATTGCCAACATCTTTGAGGAGACGGCCAACAATGAAAAAGAGCATGCAAAAATGTGGTTCAAGCTGCTCAACGGCGGCATCGGCGACACCCTTTCCAACCTGAAGGATGCTGCCGCCGGCGAGAATTACGAGTGGACCGACATGTACGCGGGCTTTGCCAAGACCGCCAGGGAAGAGGGCTTCGACCATATTGCCGATCTCTTCGAGGGCGTGGCAAAAATCGAAAAGGAGCATGAGGAGCGTTACCTCAAGCTGGTGCAGAATATTGAAGGCGGCCTGGTCTTCTCCAAAGACGGCGACGTGATCTGGCAGTGCTCCAACTGCGGCCATATCGTCATCGGCAAGCAGGCCCCTGAGGTGTGCCCGGTGTGCGCTCATCCTCAGGCCTATTTCCAGGTCAAGGCGGAGAACTATTAAAAAGAACTCTCCGGCGCTGCTGCCGGAATATCGGAGGACCTGCCGCGTATTCCGCGGCAGGTCCTCTTTTGCGGCCGGGGCCTGGGAAACAGGAGAAATCCGCGGTTGACATTTCGCCGCGGCGCTTCTAGAATGAAGGGGAAAGGCCGGTCTGGCGGTACGCCGGGCCGCATACGGAAGACGGGAGGAATTGTCAATGCAGAATCAATATCTGGGCCTCACCCCGCCCATGGGCTGGAATTCCTGGAATACCTTCACCTGGAACATCAATGAACAGCTGATCCGCGAGACAGCGGACGCGCTGGTGGAAACCGGCCTGAAGGAGGCGGGCTACGAGTATGTGGTCGTGGACGACTGCTGGAGCCTGAAGCAGCGGGATGCGGACGGCCGCCTCCAGGCAGATCCGGAAAAATTTCCCAACGGCATGAAGGCAGTGGGGGATTACCTCCACTCCAAGGGCCTGAAGTTCGGCATGTATTCCTGCGACGGCACCCATACCTGCGCAGGGTACCCCGGCAGCTTTGAGCATGAATTTCAGGATGCGGAGACCTTTGCTTCCTGGGGCGTGGACTACCTGAAATACGACAACTGCTACAAGCCCCGCCACGCGGACGGGGAAATGCTCTATAAGCGCATGTCCTTGGCGCTGCGCAACTGCGGAAGGGACATCCTGTTTTCCGCCTGCAACTGGGGCGCGGACAATGTCCATCAATGGATTCAGGCCTCCGGCGCCCAGCTGTTCCGCTCCACTGGGGATATCCAGGACAACTGGGAATCCATCCGGTCCCTGGCCCTTTCCCAAATCGAAAAGGCCCCCTTTTCCGGCCCCTTCTGCCACAACGACATAGACATGCTGGTGGTGGGCATACACGGCGGCAGCAACAACGAATACATCGGCAGCCTGGGCGGCTGCACAGACGAGGAATACCGCACCCATTTCTCCCTGTGGGCCATCCTCAATTCCCCGCTGATGATCGGCTGCGACGTCCGCTCCATGAGCGGGGCCACCCTGGAGACTCTTGCCAACCGGGATGTGATCGCCATCAATCAGGATATCGAATGCCGCGGCCCTTACCGCATTCCCCAGTGGAACAACCCGGAGAATGTATTCACCCTGGTCAAGCCCCTATCCGACGGGTCGCTTGGCATCGGCATGTTCAACTTCGGCGACCGGCGCAGCGAAATGTCCCTTCAGTTCTGGGATATGGGCCTGAGCGCGGCGGCGGGAATGGGCCTGTCTTTCTATGACTGCTGGGCCCATCAGGAAGAGGGCGTGTTCACCGAACGCTATGCCGCCCAGATCGAGCCCCACGGCTGCAGGATGTTCCGGGCCAAAGTGGTAAAGGCCCGGTAAGCGGGGCGCCGGTATGGGAAATTATACAACCTGCAGAAGCTGCGGCGGGCCCCTGGGCTCGGACGACATTGCCATCTACCGCAAGCTGGTGTTCCGCGGCGCGGAGGATTTCCTCTGCATCGGCTGTCTGGCGGCGTATTTCCACTGCCCCCGGGAGGAGATCGAGAAGCGTATCCGCTACTACCGGGAAAGCGGGGAATGCACCCTGTTCCGCTGACGGTCGGGAAGGGCGTTTTGTTTCCTTCTTTTCCCGGCTCCATTTTCTATATCTGGATAGGTAAATGCTCCCTCCTAGAGAGACAGTTTATGATTTTCACTGTCTTTCTCAGAGGGAGCATATCCTATTTAGTGAGGCGGCCCCTTGTTTCCGGCTGGGACGGCAGCTCAAAATTGCCCTGTGGTTTTACTTTTGATAGCTTTCCAAAAATTGCAGCGCCGCTTCCGGGCCGCAGGCGCCGCCCGGGTAGCTGCAGCCGCTTTTTTCTATCGTTTCCAGAACCGCGGCGCAAGCCTCCTTGCCGTATTTCTGAATAAAAAGCGCCGCGCCCTTGGCCGTGTATCCGTCCCCGGCGCCGTAATAGCCCTTGCCGCAGCCGGCCAGTTTCTCACAGCCGTAACAGCCGTCCAGGCCTTTTCCCGCCGAGCAGGTTAGATTGGGACATTTTCCGTCCTCAAACAGGGTGGCGAACGAACAGTTGGGATAGACGCTCCGGCAGCCGCCGCACCACTGTCCCAAAAAGCAATGATGGCAGTGATGGCCGCACGCGCCCTGGGGGTCGGTCCCCTTTCGCGCCTCCTGGAGCAGGGCTCCCTTGATTTCCATACAGCGCCCAATCCGCGCCCCTTTGGGTGTATCGCCGTGGGTTTCGTCGTTGGAATAACTTTTCAGCAGCTCGCAGGCAAACTCCCCGCATTCCCCACAGAAGCCCCGTTTTTTTTCCATAGCGCATGCAGCCACTTCGCAGCTGCCGTGAAAGGGCTTTCCTCCCGTGGAGATACAGCCGCCGCAGTGTTTCGTTTCCCGGTAGGTGCATTCCGCGCAGCTGAGGCCGCAGTAAGAGTCAATCGTCTTTCGAATCCTCTCAAATTCCGTCATTTTCTTCGCCCCATTCCCTTATGTTCCTATATTTTCCATACCCGGGTTTTGAACTGGCGGATATCCAGGATATCAACCGGAAAAGTCCGGCCTCCTGATCCGGCCGCTTCAAAAGGTCACCCGGATCAAATCCGTCCCGGCGCTTACAAAACCAGTGCGCAGCAGCTCGCAGCTGCAGCGCAGCCTTGTAAGGTTGCACAGCAGAAAGGCGGTGGCAGGAAGAACCCCGGATTCGGCGGCAGACGGTTCAATCTGCAGAAGCGGCATGCCCCTGCGCACCGTTTCTCCGGTATGGACACAGAAAGAGCACCTCCGCTCGCTGGGATGGTCCGCGCCAAGCCCCACGTGAAGCAGGAGCTCCAGCCCTTCTTCCGTCATCATCCCCACGGCGTGGAAGCCGATCTGAGCGACTATTTTTACATTGGCGGGCGCAAGGAAGGTCTTTTCTGTGGGGAACAGGACGGCCCCGCTGCCGGCCATCCCCTGGGCGAAGCATTGGTCCGGGCATTCCCTGATCAGGGCCGCTCTGCCGCAGGCCGGACATCCCAACAGCAATTCTCTGTTTTTCTCATGCACCGCCGGTCACATCCTTTCCCAGGACCCCAGTATAAAGCCTTTGTAAGGCCAAATCTGCCGAATCTGCGCCCTCTTTTATCCATAAATTTTACACGAATTTGAAGTTTTTGTCAAATAAATTTGTGAATTATAGATAGACGAAACTGCAAAAACGAATGGGCGTGTCTAAAAACTGCCTTGGACAGCCACACACCCCTGCCCGGGAAGCTTTGGTCAGGGATTTCTAAAGTTTCTTTCCCCTGAGCGGGGGTCTCTCCGCTTATCGCACAAAATGAGCCTGGCCTTCAGGCTTACTTTGTTCAGCGGCTGCTTGTGGGAGGGGCACGGTCTTCCCATAGGAAAAGGGTACTGTCAGCTTTCCGCCGGCAGTACCCTTTTCCTATGATGTCCCGCTTTCCATTCCGGACCGGTTGGACTGCTTTCAGGAAAGCTGCTGCTTTTTCTCCTGGATGGCCTGTTCCAGCCGTTCCAGCGTCTCCCGGTCGTCAATCTCTCCGATCAGGGCTGCCGTGAGGCCGACGAGACGGCAGCCGTCCAGGCCTCTAGTCCCCTGAATCTGCATCACTGCATATTCCTCCAAGGTCAGTTCGGGAAGAAAGGTGCGCGCATAGTTCTTGGTGCTCTGTACAAATCCGGCCACCTGAACGGCTCCCTTTTCCAACATGGAGTTGAGCAGGATATGGATGGAGCCTGCTTTCCAGCTTCGGTCGGGTGAGAGGGCGATGATCTCGGAACGGCACAGGGGACGCTTCTCTTTCCAGAGAAGATCCATAATTTCCATTTCGCTTTTTGTCAGCTTGAAATACGGCCTTTTCACAGACGATATCACTCCTTCCGGTCTCAGAGCCTGCTTTGTGCATCCATGTTTCCGGCAGATTCCCGCGGCGCACCCACCGTTCCCCAAACCCAGCGGAATCATGCGTACCCCATAGAGGAGAAACAGGCTGCAGGGCGGTACGCTTCTTTTCTCTATCATACGGCTGGAAAAAAGAGAAGTCAATGAATCTGAGATATTTTCCGGTTTATCCCGGGCTGCGCGGCGGAGTTTCCTTTTGCGGCGCGCTGTGTTATACTACGGATATCGGAATCGGAACACTGGGAAGGCTGCCGTTTCTTTGCGAGCCGCGGCATATGGTTCCCTCAGAAAGGAAGAGCGTGATAACATGGAAAAGCAGGAAAGCTTGTGGGTCGCAAAGCCGCTGAAGCTTGCGGGAGCCCGCAATGTACGGGATTTGGGAGGCTACCCCGCGGAGGATGACGGCACAGTGCAGAGCGGACGGTTCTACCGGGGGGACAGCACTGCCGGCCTGACCGGGGAGGACGTGCGGCTGCTTCAGCAGCTGGGGGTGGGCTGTGTTGTGGACCTGCGCAGCGGCCAGGAGACGGAACGCGCTCCCTCCGCCCTCAGGGAAACCCCAGGGGTGGATTACTATGCGGCGCCCATGCTGGACCAGGTGACCTCCAGCGCGTTTCAGGGGAAGCTGCCGGAACGGATGGGGGAGGTCTATGTGGAACTGCTCACCCATATGGGGGAGCAGTTTGTGCGGATTTTGGAGTTGTTCGCCGCCCACCGGGGCAGGGCCTGCCTGTTCCACTGTACCGCCGGAAAGGACCGTACCGGTGTCACCGCCATGCTGTTGCTGCTGCTGGCCGGGGTGCCGCGGGAAGTTATTATAGCGGATTACAGCGCCACAGGCCTCTATATGAAAGAGAGCTTTGCGCAGCAGAAGCGCTGGGCCGAAGAAACCTTCGGCAAGGCTCCGCCCGACCATGTTTTTTCCTCCGATCCGGCGGAGATTGAGATGGCGCTTGCCTATCTGGAGGAAGAATACGGCACGGCCCGGGATTACCTGCGGCAAAACGGCGCTTCGGAGGAGCTTCTGTGTTCGATTCGGGAGATGCTGCTGTCCCCCCGGGGCTGACGGAGAACAGCTCCTGCTCCACAATAAAAAGGGCCCGCTGCAAAAGTAAAAAACTGCAGCAGGCCCCTGGAAAAGCAAGAGAAAGACGGTATAGCATGGTTTTACGGGGAAGGATGTAAAACCATGCTTTTTTTATCCCTCCTGAGCCAAATAGGCGGAAAGGAAGAGGATACCGCGGATGTGGTGCACGCTCTGGTCGCCGGAAAGGGAATGGTCAAAGAGAGGATCCCAGGACCAGAAGCCCCATTTCACATGGGGATCCTCCAGGTGCTCGGGATACTTTCCGTCCGGCGCCGCCTGCAGGGAAAGCCCGTAGCGCACGGCCCGGACGGCGCAGTCCAGAAAGGCCTGTTCCCCGGTGTCCCGGTGCAGCCGCAGCATGGAGAGGGCAATGTTCGGCATATCGCCGGGGCCCACGTTGGGCGCGCAGATTTCCCCGTCGGAATCGATGCCGATGGGGAAGGAGCCGTCTTCCCGCTGGCGGGCCGCCACCCAGCGCCCGAACCGCACGGCGGCGTCCAGGTATTTTTGTTCCCCGGTAACCTCCGAGAGGAAGCAGAGGCCCCGCAGCTCCGGTGCGGTCAGGTCGGAGTTCCAAAACTCGCCGTCCAGCAGATAGAAGCAGCCGTCCTCCGCCTGCTGGCGCAGGCCCTGTTCGCCCCAGAGCACGGCCTCCTCCAGATACCGCTTCTCCTGGGTGAGTTCGTACAGCTCCAGGTAGCAGACCAGGGGAAACCCGAAGGACTGCCAGACGTAGCCCTTGCTGCTCCACTGGTAAGTTCCGGTGTGGTATTTATACTGGAAACCGGCCTTTCTGGCCTGCTTGAAGAAGTTGTGGAACTGCCGGATGCAGAACAGGTAGTGTTCGTTCCCCGTGCGGCGGTACAGGGCATTGGCCGCCAGGAAGGCGTCCCCTGTATATTTTACATAGAGCTCCTGCGGCTTCTGGCCGTCCCGCACGCCGCCCTGCCAGGTGAACATGGGATGGATTTCGCAGGTGTTCCGGTAGGCCCAGTCAAAGCAGCTCTCCGCCCGTTCCAGCATTCTGGCGTCGCCGTACAGGTCGTACATCACCAGGTAGTTGATCACCATGAGAAAATTGCCGCTGTCCAGCTCCCCAAAGGTTTTGACGTCGGCCCGGTAATAGTGGCGCAGCGCCCCCGCCTCTTCATCGAACAGGGAGTCAAGGAACTGATAGACGCAGTTTTTGCAGCGCAGTTCCAGCTCTTCCGGCGAATAGCCCAGAAGCTCCTCCACCCTGGCATTGCGCTTTTCCGGCAGCTTGAGCCCCCAGCCGGAGGGGGAAATGGTTTCGAACATAAAATTTCTCCTTTTTTTCATCGTGCAATCCATACATTGCAGGGTTTCGAATTTTATCTGCTACAATCAAGGGAATAACGAAAACAAGAAAGGTGAATTGGCAGATGGAACAAAAATTGCATCAGGATTTGTACCTGGGAGCGGTTCTCCGAAGGATGAGGCATAACAGGAACGAAACACAGGGCCAAGTGGTGATACAGCTGCAGCTGCGTGGCTACCCGGTAACCAAAAGAAGCTACAGCTATATCGAGAACGGGCGAAGAAGTCTTCGTGTCAGCGAGTTGATTGCCCTGAAACAGATTTTCAGGGTTTCCTATGAGGATTTCTTTCTGGAGCTGGAAAAGGAGGAAGAGGCGCGGCAGTGATCAGCGCCGGAGGGAGGCCTTGCTCCCAGGCCCTTCCTCATGCGCTAGCGTCCGGCATCCGTCTTTTTCACCGATCCTCCCGGAATCATCTGGCAGGGCACGGTGACAGTGTGGTCGCAGGCCTCCCCCAGCAGCAGCTTGTGCAGAAGCTCCGCGGCCCGGTAGCCCTTCCGAAAACTGTCCTGGCGCACGGTGGCAATGGTGGGGTGCACCATCTGGGTGGAGACGAGGCCGTCAAATCCGAAGAGGGAGACCTCCTCTGGAATCTTCTTTTTCAGATGCTGCAGGGCACTGTGGCAGCCCAGGGCCATATAATCGCTGGCGCAGAAGATGCCGTCTGTTTCCGGGCAGCGTTTGAGCAATTCCAGCGTGGCCTGCCGGGCCTCCTTCCAGTCGAAATCCGCATTGATAATCTGTTCCGGAAGGCAGGGCAGGCCGGCCTCCGCCAGGGCGGCGCGGAAACCGGCTTCCCTGGTCTGGGAAACATAGGCACGCGGATGTCCGGAAAGCATGAAAACCTGCCGGCAGCCGGATTCTATCAAAGCGGCGGCGGCCTGCTTGGCGTAGTAGAAATCGTTGACCAGCACACAGCCCTTCCGTTCCGCCTCCAGCGGGATGTCGATCACCACGCAGCAGAGCTCCGATTCCACCATCTCCCGGTAATTGCCGCTCTGATAGTCCGCGCCGAAGAGGATGGCGCCCCGCACGCCGCGTTGGCGGCAGTAGCCGGCATAGGAGGTGCAGGAATCGTCCAGCAGGTAGGTGGCCGCCTCCAGGCTGTGGGAAGAGGCGTAGCTGCTGATGCCGGAGAGAAGGGAATGGATGTTGGGGGAACCGAAATCCGTGCTTTCCTGCTCAATTCCCTTGACCAGCGCGGCAATCTGCAGGGGAATGCTGCCCGCCAGTGCGGAGGCCGCCATGTTTTTTACATAGCCCAGCTCCACAGCCGCCTTCTCCACCTTTTTCCTTGTGGCTTCGCTTACGTCCTCCCGGCCGTTGAGCGCCCGGGAAGCCTGGGTGAGGGATACGCCCGCACGCAGAGCCACGTCCTTCAGGTTGACCATGTCTGTCCGCCCCTTTCCTCCAAATCGTTTCGGACTGCGTTCAAAAGACAACCGGCACAGTGCCCGGTTGTTTGAGATGAATTCGGCCTTCTTTGTAAAATATTAATAACATAGAAAGAAAAATTTGTCAAGATTGTTTTTCCGAAACGCTTGCGGTTCTGAAATTTCCATGCTAGAATGTCTGCAAACAGAAACGGGGGATTCTCCGTTTCCCACTGCCTGCACCTGTGTCCGGGAAAGGCGCAGGCAGTAAAGCAGCAGAAAAGGGAGAAAGGGAGTTGACCATGAAGCAGGAAGACAGAATTACGGTGTATCAGACGGAGGAAAAGCCCTGCCTGACCACAGGGCACAGGCTCTATGTGATCGGCGGCCAGAACGGCATGTTTCCCCAGAAAGGGGAGCATATGGGCGGGGAGATGTGGGGCGTGTGGGCCCCTCCCATCAAACTGCTGGACGGTTTTTGGCTGGAACTGGACGGCAGGTGGCTGACCCGGGCCGACGCCTTTACGGCGCTGCCCTATGGCTGCTGCTTTGCTTACGAAAACGTTTCGGGACTGAACGTGGAGCGCTTTCAGTTTGTGCCTCAGGAGGAGGCGGCGCTGTTCGTGCGGATCACTCTGGAAAACCGGGAGGAGCAGCCCTGGCAGGGCAGGCTCCGCCTGGCGGTGAAAACGGAGCTGATGCCCGTATGGCTCTCCGACCGGCTGGGCGTCCGGGACGGGCAGGACCGGGTGCGCCGGAAGGGGGATCTGGTGCTGGGGAAGGATGAGGAGAACCCCTGGAGCTTTACTGATGTGCGATAAAGAAGTAATAGAAGTGTAAAAAATTTTGCCGTTCCTATCCGGCACTTGCGCATTGTGTCGGATAGGTCGGGCGGTTATTCGGGCAAGTCCACCTTGCCAACAAAAGAATAATAAATCTCAATGTCCTGTCTGCGGGTCTTGTTCTCGTCATAGCTGCACTCATGCACAACGATTTTCTCTACAAACTCCCGCAGCAGAGTAGGGGTAAGTTCTTCAAAGCTGGTATGCCGCCGGACAACATTCATAAACTTTTCTGCGTTCACGGTGGCTTCCTGTGCTTTGGAAAGCTCCGCTTGAATAGCAGCGGCTCTTTCTTTCAGCTCCCGTTGCTCTGCTTCATAGTCTGCCGACAGCTCTGTGAAACGCTCGTCTGATATGCGCCCGGTCACGCTGTCCTCATACAGCCGCTTGAAGATAGCGGATAACTCGGCTATGCGTTTCTCGGAGGCTTCCAGTTCCTTTTTCTTGGCGGCGTTCCTGCGTTTGCCCCCGTCCTCGTTCTGCTCAATCAAGAGTTTCATAAACCGGGCTTCATGCTTTGCCGCATAGCTGGTCACTTTCCGCAGATTGGAGAGTACACCAGCGGTCAAGAGGTCGGTGCGGATAAAGTGCGCCGTACAGTCATGGGTGCGTTTCTTGTAGTTGCCGCAGATATAACAGTCCTGCTTGCGCTTGTCCGTCTGGTATCGCTGCTGATACATCACGCTGCCGCAGTCCGCACAGAACAGTATGCCGGAGAACAAACCCACTTCATCATAGCGGTTTGGGCGTTTGCGCTGTTTGCGAAGCTCCTGCACCCGTTCCCATGTTTGGGTGTCTATGATAGGCTCGTGGTGGTTCTCGAAAATCACTTGCTTTTCCGGGGGATTTTCTACACTGTGCTTGACTTTGTAAGAAAGTTTTTCTGTCTTGAAATTTACCAGACAGCCTGTGTATTCCCGGTTTTCAAGGATATGCACAACGGTATTGGTCGCCCACTTGCACTCATAGCCGGGGTGGTAGCGGCGGGTGCTGCCCGTCCTGCGGTATTCCAGCGTCCCCGGCGTGGGGATTTGCTGCTCTGTGAGCATACGGGCTATCTTGGTCGGACCGTTCCCGGCAAGGCAGAGGTTGTATATCTGCTTGACTACGGGTGCGGCTTCCTCGTCAATAATGAAATTTTCGTCCTCGTCCATGAGGTAGCCATACACAGGCTTGCTTGTGATGGGCTTGCCACTCATGCCTTTTGAGCGTTTTACCGCCCGTATTTTCTTGCTCGTATCTCTCACCAGCCATTCGTTAAAGATATTCCGCAGCGGGGCAAAGTCATTGTCGCCCTGTGCGCTGTCCACTCCGTCATTGATAGCGATGAAGCGGACACCTTTCTGTGGGAAAATCATTTCCGTGTACATTCCCACTTGCAGGTAGTTTCGCCCTAACCTCGACATATCCTTTACGATAACTGTCCCGACTTTTCCGGCTTCAATGTCCGCAAGCATGGCTTGAAAACCGGGTCTTTGAAAGTTCGCACCAGAATAACCGTCGTCCGTGTACCAGCGCAGATTGGAAAAGCCGTTCTGCTTTGCATAGGTTTCAAGGATACGCTTCTGATTGGAAATGGAATTGCTTTCGCCTTGCAGCTCGTCCTCATGGGATAGTCTTGGGTAAAGGGCGGTAATTGGTTGTTGGTTGGTCTGTCTTAACATAAAATCCTCCGTTTCCGACAGCCAGCCCCACTATTCCGTACCTTGATTGTACCACATGGGGCGGCTGTCTGTATAGCGGCAAAAGCGTCAAATCTGCTTCTTTATGGTCGGTCAAATCGCCGTTTTTTGTGTAGCAGCTTCCGCTTCCAGCACTTTCATCATCTTGTCGGCTGCGGTGTCGGTTGCGCCCTGCTTGAAGAAGCCGGAAACGGTAAGGACGGAGTTGCCCATGCGGATTTCCGTCACACAGTCCGGGCGGCGGTCTGTTTTGGTGGTGCTTGTCTGTTTCGTTTCTGTCATAGGCTCTCCTTTCGCTGCTTCATCAGTTGCTTTAAGCGTTCCAGCTTTTCCTGTGCGGTTTCCTTTCGGAAGTTGCTGCCCGTGAAGCGGACGGGGGCGCACATGGAAGTCAGCCTGTCATAGATACGGGCGTGGGGCGTGTCCTGCGGGTGCTGCAATTCCTCCAGCGTGAGGTTGGTCGTGGCGATCAGCGGCTTGCCGCTTCGGTAACGGCTGTCAATCACGCTATAAACCTGTTCCAGCCCGTATTCTGTCCCTCGCTCCATACCGAAATCATCAAGTATCAGCAGAGGGTAGCTGCAAAGGCGGGAAATATATTCGTTCCTGCCCTCAAAGCTGGCGGCAAGGTCACCCAGTATCGTTGCAAAGTTTGTCATGCAGACGGCAACCTCTTTTTCCATAAGGGCGTTGGCGATACAGGCGGCAAGGTAGCTTTTTCCCGTCCCCACGCCGCCCCAAAACAGGTAGCCGATATTTTCAGCCTGCATGGTTTCCCAGCTCTCCACATAAAAGCGGGCGGTTTCGGTCTGCGGGTTTCTGCCGTTGTCATGCTCAAATGTCCAGTTCCGCATAGCAGGGTCGGTAAAGCCCCGGCGTTTCAAGTCCTCCACTTTTTCAAGGTGCTTCTGTCGGCTTTCGGCGGCTTGCTGCTTTTCACGGGCTGCCCGCTGGCAGTCGCACTCTGCCGGGTGGCGGTCACGCCCGAAACAAGTCTTTCCCTCTGCAAAATAGGCTTCTTTGGGCGTATGGCACTTACCGCAGTATAAAAGCCCGTCCTCGCCTGTGTAGTCCTCCGCTTCGGCGGTAGTGGCTGTAATGTCCGTAATCATAGCTTCAATTCCGTTTTTCATAAGCTCTCGCCCTCCTTGCATGAATAATCGGGTATGCCCTGTTTCGGGGCAGCCTTGCCTTTGGCAGCGTCCTCCTGCGCCCACTTGTAAATGGTGGCTGCATGGCTGTGGTACTGTTTCCCGGTGGAAGCGATATGGCAGGAAAGCCGGTCAATATAATACTCCCACTTGTCGGGCAACTCTGTTTTTAGCCCGGAAAGCTCTGTATCGGTCAGTATCACATTGTTGTATCTGCCATAAGCGGCGGGGGCGGGGTGTCCCGTTTCTCCCTCTCTCTCTTTTTCTATCTCTATCTCTTTCTCTAACTCTATCTCTATCTCTGGTGGACGAATGTCGGACAAATGTCCGCCTTTTGTCCGGGGCGGTAAAAGTGCCTTGTTTTCCAGTCTTGCAGCCCGTTTCCGCTCGGCTTCGGTAGAGGACTGTCCTATCATCAGCTCAATGTCGGTCATATAGAAAGCCCCGCTGTCAAGCTGCTCCACAAGCCCCAACTGCCGGAAAATCTCTAAAGCCCTCTCAACCGTCCCTATCTGGTGGCGGGTCAGTGTCGCTATCATCTGCGCTGTGTAGGGGATATGCTCGTCAAGCTGCAATTTCCCGCCGTTTTTCAGCGATTTTAAGTACAGCTTCAAGAGGATATTGGAGTATAAAATCCCGTCTTTCATATCTTCCAGCAGCACAATGGAGTCGCTGTCAAAAAAGTTCTCTTTCAGCTTGAGGTAGTAATACTTGCGGTTATCTGCCATTGTCCCTGTCCTCCTTTTTCCGGCGTTTGGAGTAGTAGTGGGGGCAGAGTATGATAACCGCCCGGAAGCTCTGCTTGCAGCTATGGGTACAGCCCCGGCAGAGGTCATTGTATGTGATACGATCGCAGGTGGAATTCCCGACTTTCACTTGCCGCAGGAAAAAAGACCATTCCAGCCGCCGTTTCTTGCTCATTCTTGGCATGGGTGCGCTCCTTTCTGCCGTTTCCGCTGGTGTGGCGGTATCGGCGGTAATTCTGTATCATCTCGGTATCATTTTCGGGTTTTTTCTGCCCTATAAGCCCGTTAAAAAATCCTTTGGTATTTGCGGATAGGGTACGGGGCAGCCCCCTTGTTCTGTATAGGTTCGGGTACATTTTGGGGCGGTTTTTATCGTTCCTGTTCCTGCCTTTTCACAGGCTTGCGCTCCCGGTGTAAAATCTGGTCGATATTGCCCTTGACAGTCTGTAAGCGGCGGTATTCCTCCCGTTTTGCCCGGTAATCGTTGTAGCCGCTGTTTTTCTCTTGGATAAGGGTTTCAATCTCTGCTTGCAGGGCTTTATAGCTCGGCAGCTTGGAAATGCCGTTTTCCCTGAAATAGCGGGCGGCTGCGTCTGCTATGATAAAGTCGCTTTCGTACTTCTGACGGTAGGCTGCTTTTGCTTTGGCGTTTTTCTGCTGTTTCAGCCCGTCCCGGACAGGGCGGGTCTTGGAATAGGCAAGCACCTGCCGTTGCAGCTCCTTTTTCCCGTTCAGCGTCTTTTCCATCTGCTTCAGCTCTGTAAGGCTTTCCCGCATGGCGGTATAGGCGGCAGAACAGGCTTCGTCCAGTTCCTCCGGGGAAGAAAAGCCGTACTGCTGATAGGCGGTAACGGTAGCTGCCATTTGCTTTAGGTTGTGCTTTGCCGCCCAGCGGTCATAGCCCACGCCCTTGCCCTCGGCTCGCTTGGCTTCCCGGTCAACCATGCGCTGCAAGGTGTTGTCTGCCGGGGTGGTTTTTGTGGTTTTTTCCCCTTGTGACAGCTTTTTAACCGCGGCAGGGTATTCGAGTATGGCTTTGCTCTGTTCGGCGGCTCTGTGGGCGTTCTGCGTAAGCAGGACAAGGACAGCAGCCTTGTCAAAATCGTCCCCCAGCTTCCGGGCTGTGATAGGCTTTGTCCTGTCCGGCGTGAGGTAGGAAAGCCGCCCCCGGCTCTCCTTGACGGTCACACCCTCCCGCAGCAAAAGGGAAGAAAATTCGTCAAAGCTGCCAGCTTGGGAAAGTGCCTGCCGTATCGTCCGGCGCAGCTTCGCCTTGTCCGTTTCAAACTTGGTGGGCTTGGTCGGCTGTCCTGCGGCTTCTCTGACAGCGTTCTCTTTATCAAGGGCAAGCTGTCCTTTCTTTGCCGCCCAGTATTCCCGTTCGGTTATCCGTTCCTTGCTGCCGTTCAAGAGGTCGATTTGGTAAAGCCCCTCCCGGTGGCACATCTCCATGACTTCACTCTTGAAATATTCCATAGCGGCGTTGGTGCAGCGGTGCTTGCAGCCCTCCCGTGTGTCGGCTGGTCTGTCCATGTAGGGCAGAAGCGGGACTTCATAAATCCGCAGGGAGTTGATGACGATATGCACATGGATATTGCCGCTGTGGTTATGCCCGTCCGGGTGGGTGCAGACTAAGGCTTGGTGTCCGGGGAAATGCTCTTTACAGAACTGCTCGCCCAGCTCCTGCGCCCGGTCTACGGTCAAGCCGTTGTCTGTCCCGTCCCGTGGGTCAAAGCTGATGATATAGTGGTGGCTTTTCACATCTTCCCGTTTTTGGTTTTTCTCATAGCGGAGATTAGCCCGCATACAGGCAACAGCGAAATCCTCGCCCCCACAGTTGAGGGAAGAAATGCGGTAATCCTCCCTCGGTATCAGCCGCCCGTTTTCATCAAGGGTGGGCTTCATGGTAAACTCGTCATGCTCAAATGTGAGGTAGGCTTCTGCTGCGCCATAGTCGGCATTTTTAGAGCTGATATGTTTGAATGTTGCCAACAGCGTCACCCACTTTCTGCAAGACTTCAAACTTTAGGGCAGCAAGGTCGGAAACCGCCGCCCGTACCTCCCCGGCAAGCTGCGGGTAGGGGCTGTGCCACTCGTTCAGCGTCCGGGCTATCTGGTTTAAGTTGCCGCCGATCCTGCCGTATTCGGCGGTCAGCTTCCCGACAGCGGCAAGCAACTCGTCATTGACGGGGGAAACGGTTATGATGGGGCGTATGGCTGCCCCGGTTATGGCTTGCCGGATAAACTCGGCTTGGCTCATGTTGTAAGCAGAAAGCCTTTCCGCAAACTCGGCGTATTCTTCCTCGGTCATGCGTGTCTTGACTACCCGGCTGCGGTGCGGCGTGTTATATCGTTTTCGCATGGTAAAACCTCCTTCGGCTGTGCGTGGTGTCCTCTCACTAATAGGAGAAAAACAGGGTGTAAAGCGGAACTGTTTTTGAAAAATCCGAAAAATTATTTTGAGGGATTTTCCAGCGGCGTAAGCCGCATAAGCAGGGTTTGGGGAAGGCACTCCCCAACAAGATTCCCGCAGGGGCAAAATGAGCGATAAGCGAATTTTGGTACTGCGGTAGAATCTTGCTCTGAAAAACTCCGGCGTTCCCCGGCTTCCGTACTTTCCGCTAACAAGACGTTTCAAAAGGGCTTTGCTACCCGCTATTCCGGCATATCTTGAAAATTTTCCTTTCACTACCTACAACACCACGCAAAGCAAAATGGACGGAGATTTTTAGAATTTCCCCTTATTCCCTACAACACCACGCAAGCCGAAAAAGGCGGACAATGGCAGTATTTTTTTCTTTGATACCCTCCACGGATAAGTAAGGGATTTTGCCAACTGCGGCGGCAATTTTCCCTTTTGTTTTTTCATACTGGGGATTTTCAAAAATGCCAAACAGGAACGAAAAAAAGCAGCAAATCTGTTGAATAGATTTACTGCTTTCTGGTTGCCGGCGAAGCGGCGGTTATTCAGTTGTAGGCGGTAGGGCTATCTCCCAAAGCGGAACTTGAAAATAGCTGTGAGAAGCGTCTGGGTGATGTAGTCCTCTGTATCTTGGTCTACCCGTCCATTCACACGGGCGGCACATTGTATGCGGCGGCGGTAATACTGCAATACAGTTCCCACCGCTTCCGGCTCCCCGCTGGCGGCTTGGACGATTGTTTCATAGGGGAGAAGCCTATTATTTCTCATATGCCATTCCCTCCATTTCCGCTTGGAGCTGCCGTAGGGCTTTTCGGATATGGTAGCCCGCTGTGCTGCGGCTGCGCCCGTACTGTCTGCCAATTTCGTGCTGTGGAATACGCTTGAAAAAGGACAGGTAAATCATTTCCCGCTCCCGTTCGTCCAGCCGTGACAGGGCTTCCGCAAGTAAGCCGCTGCTGAAAATGACCGTATCGCCGCAAAGGGTAAGTATGTATTCCTCGTCCGGCTCCGGGGCTTGGAAATATTCATCTGTCGTGCCTAAAGGGTAGTGCTTTTCGTCTGTGAGGTATTCAAGGGATATTTCTCTTTTGTGCTTCCTGCTCCGTGTCCTCGCTGCGTTGATCGTTGCATTTCGGATAACGACTTTGCAAAAGGCATGGAAAGTGTACTCGATATGTTCCCGATATTCTTCTGTACAGGTCATGGAAAATCCCCCTTTCCTCCCAAAAGGGCTGTGGCTGGTTAGTAGTTGCTTTTTATGATAGTAAGGGGCGGCAGCACTTTAGGCTGTCGCCCCTTGATTGCCTACCAGCAAAGACGGGCGGGGCTGTCAACGACGGCGCGAAGCGGCGTTCATTTTATCGTTGACTGGCTCGGCTGGGTTTGCTATTTACCCGACAAACTTGAATTTATTTTAAGCTATCACGTTTTACCTTCTTAAGCCTTACTATCATTACCATAGGAATTTCTTTGTTGGTTTTGAAACATTCTTCATAAAATCCATCAATGACAAATCCAGCTCTAAAACAAAGGTTAAAAATATCTTGTATGGAACGATGATAATAAATCTGCTCTTTCGGTTGCCCTTCAATCGCTATATCATAGTAAC
>OJKJ01000140.1_pt1 | contig 58352 bp, 77 predicted proteins | sample 1596491 | NCBI WGS metagenome assembly OJKJ01 (sample SAMEA4350160, study PRJEB24818) | metagenome | biome: human; feature: gut; material: faeces | place: Denmark | collected 2013-09
GGCCAGTAGCGTGACCAGCCCGGTCCCCCAGGCAATGATCACATGGTCCATGTCCTCGCCCAGCGGCAGCACCGCCATGCCCCAGATTCTCCGTGCCAGGCGGGTCAGTTTCTCTCCCGTACTCAGACTGGCGGGATTCCCGATGACGCCGGTAAAGGTGTAAGGAAGCCGGACGGTAAAGCCCAGGCGCTCAAATATTCCCGCAAAGATGGACGTCACGGGCACCCCGGTCATTTTCCAGGTCCTGTACCACAGGCCCGCCACAGCTGCCGCGGGCAGCAGCGGCAGAAACAGAAGCCGGGTCCATTTTTCCCTGCCTTTTATGGTGATCCGAAGCCGCCTGCACCATACCAGGCAGAAGAGGCACACGGCCGCCATAATTGTGGAGAACACGATGGCCGTGGGCTTTAGCACCAGGGTCATCAGATAGGTGCAGAGTCCCATGAGAAACCAGGGCTGTTCCCTTTCCTGCTTTTCTCCCGCGGCCCCCAGAGCACAGCACACGAAGTCGAAAAACAGCAGCTGGAACAGAAGGGTCACGTTGTCGCTTTTGGCGGTGACGGCCATGTTCATGACGCCGGGAACCGCCCCCAGCATCGCCATGGCCCAGAAGCGCCTGGTCTTTCCCGCCCGGCGGCCCGCAATGTGGCCCGCCAGAAGCATAACTCCCACCGTTGCCAACAGGGACAGGGAGAGCACAAAACCGTAGGTAGGCGTGCCGTTTAAGGACAGAGCCAGAACCTCCAGCCCTTTGGGGTAGGTGTAAACCAGATTGACCATCCCCAAATCCTCAAAAATCCCCCTGCCGTTGTCCAGCACGTAGGCGGAACGCAGGCCGTAATGGAGGGAATCGTAATCCAGCGAAAGATTCAGGCGGCCGATCTGCACCATCACCATGGTCAGGGCAAAAGCGGCCAGAAGCGCCTGCTTGCGGTTCTCGGGGAGGAGACAGGGCCCGGACGGGCCGCCGGTTGGGGAGTCCGGGATCTGGGAGCTTTCTCGTCCCCAAGATCGGGGCCGCTCCCGTCTCCAGTCTCCCGCCCCTGCTCCGGACTTCCCATGCCGGGCCCACAGCTCAGCCAGACCGCACACGGCCCCCAGAAGCGCTGCCAAGGTCCGCCACAGCCAGAGTCCTCCGTGGCCGGTCAGGGAGACAAGACAGACAATCACAATCCAGAGCGCACAGCCCAGGATCAAATCAAGCCCCAGGCGCTCCGCCGTGGGAAGCGGAGAGGATTTTCCAAAAATCCCCTTCCGCACATTCCGCCCGGCAAGCAGGAGGACGCCCACATAAAGCGCGGTCCCCGCCAGCGGCACCAGAATCCGGTGGCACCAGGAAAATACCGCCAGTCCCGCCGCGCAGCCGGTGATCTGCAGGCCCGGCCGTTCCACGCGGCTGAGCCACCAGAAATTCCAGACCAGCACCGCGGCCGTCTCCGCCAGCATGGCCGCGGTGGCGTGATCCACAATTATTTGATGAAAGGGCCCCAGAATCCACAATCCGATCCCCTGTATGGTTAATAAAAACAGCACCAGCAGGCCGGCCAGCGCCAGAATCCATTTTTCCCGTCTGTTCATGCGTCCTTTCCTGACTATTGGTACTCGTCATAAGCGGTCCGGTAGGGTATCATCAGCAGCTTCACCACCGCCTCTGGCCAGAATCTGCGGAACATTTCCTCTTCCTCCCGGGCCCGGTCGTTGTTTACGATGCACTGTTTGGTGGTAGCACCGTCGTGAACCCGGTAGTACAGAAGCGGGCGTTCCACGCAGATGAAGCGCCCGTCCCGCTCCGCCAGCGCCAAAAGGTTGGCCCAGTCCAGGGCAAACTTGTAGTCCTCCAAAAACAGCGGCTCACCCAACCGGTCTTTCCGGTAGGTGGACGCCGGGCAGCAGATGGAGTTGCCGAACATCAGGGGCAGCTTTTTCACCCAGACCCGGTCATTCAGAGCCGGGAAACGCAGGGGCAGGCGCAGCAGGCGCTTCACCAGGAGCATCTTGTCCCCGGTGATCAGCGCGCCGTTTTTCACAATCACATAGTCCGATGTGAACATGGTCATATCCGGGTAACGCCTGTAAGCTCTCAGCAGCTCCGTGACATAATCCTTGTGGTACACGTCGTCCTGGTGGGCGATGGTCACCAGCTCCCCGTCCGCCATGTGGTAGGCAAAATTCCAGTCGTCCCGCATGTTGCTGGCCCCGTCCCGCACAAAGACCGGGATTCCGTACCGCCCGGCCAGCCCGTCTATGTAGGGGCTGGGCGTGGAGGTGCAGAGAATCACCGGGGATTTGGTGCGCTGCCCCACCAGAGAGCGGATGCAGCTCTCCAGATATGGCGAGTCCTTATAGGCGCATATGGCAAATACATGCTTATGTTTCATCGGGTTTGGCTCCTTATTTGAAAAAATGTTCCTCCAGCATCAGGCACAGGGCGTGGTAGACCGGAAGGTGCAGCTCCTGAATCATGTAGGTCTCCGTTTCCGGCACAATGACCGCCACGTCCGCAGAGCGCCCCATAGCGCCCCCGTCCCGTCCGGTGAGAGCGATGGTGCGGATCCCCTTAGCCTTTGCAACCGCCATGGCGTACATCACATTGGCGGAATTTCCCGAGGTGGAGATGCCCAGGAACACATCCCCCTTCCGACCGTAGCCGTTTAACTGCTGGGCAAAGGCCATGCTGCTGTCCACGTCGTTGGCAAATGCGGTGGTCAGGCCGTTGTGGCCAGTCAGCGCGATGGCCGGAAGTCCGCCCTGAAGCTTAGCCGCCAGCTCAGGCCCCCGTTCGGGGTCCGCCTTGGCCAAAGCCCTGGCAAATTCTTCGGACACACGGCGGGGCTTCACAAATCCCTTCATCAGCTCCCCCACAATGTGCTCGCTGTCCGCGCAGCTTCCGCCGTTTCCGGCCACCAGAAGCGTTCCGCCGTTCTCATAGCACTCCTTCATGGTCTCGTATGCCGTCAGAATCGAATCCCGCACCGGCGACAGCGCCGGGTAACGTTTGATCAGTAATTCCAGATAATCCATCTCACTCATGGGAATGTTCCTCCTATCTCTTTGCGATATCCTCGTCTCTCTGCAATATCCACCGGGCCGCTTCCGTCAGGGTTTCCGCGTAATAATCATATTCCGGCAGAGTTCCCGTCTCCTCCGCCTGCCGGCGGTATCCGGCTCCATACCCGGTTCCCACCAGAATGGAGGTGACGCCGTAACGTTTTCCCGCCTCCACGTCCAGAAGCTTGTCCCCGATCATATAGGAAGCGGATTTGTCCACCGAAAAGTCCTTTTCCGCCTGTTCAAATAAACCGATCCCAGGCTTGCGGCAGCCACAGGCCGTCTTGTAGCGGCCCTTGCCGTGTTCCGGGTGATGGGGACAGTAGTAGAACCCGTGAATTCCGGTGCCGTACGGTTTCAGCAGTTGGTTGACATAACCGTGCAGCTTTACCACGTCCGCCTCGCTGTAATATCCCCTGGCAACCCCGGCCTGGTTGGTCACCACCACCAGCTTGTAACCGGAATCCGTGAGCATTTTCAGGGCCTCCGGAACGCCGGGCAGGAATTTGAAGTCCTCCGGGCGGTAGAGGTAGTGAACCTCCTCATTGATTGTCCCGTCCCGGTCGAGAAATACTACCTTGTCCATCGATGTGCGCTCCTTCTGTGATGTGATTGCGGGCAGTTTTGCATCCGGCTTGCCGCGACTGCCCCGCTCCCGCTTTCCACGGCTGATTCTAAATATCGAACCGGTATTCCCCGTTGGGCATATGCACCTTGACCTGGTTGTACTGCCAGCGGTCGTCGTCGGCCACCCAGCTCTGAGCACCCCGCAGCTCGAAATTCCAGTCCGTCAGCTGGCCGCCCATCTGTTCCATGCGCGCCGCCACCTTGTGGCGCACGTTGTAGGGACAGTACAGCAGCAGGAAACCGCCGCCGCCGGCGCCCAGCAGCTTGCCGCCCATGGCCCCGGCCTTCAGCGCTTCCTCGTAGAGCTCGTCGATCTGCGGGTTGGAAATCTTGGTGCTCATGCGTTTTTTGCTCTGCCAGCCGTAGTCCAGAAGCTTTCCGAAGCTATGCAGATTGCCTTTCAGCAATTCGTCCTTCAGGGCGTAGGCCAGAGCCTTCACCTCGCACATGGCCTGGAACGCATCCTGCTTCTCGTAGTTTTGCACCTGGTCCTTGATGATGTTGGCGGAAACGTGGACCTTGCCGGTGTAGCAGAGCAGCAGGTTATACTGCAATTCGTGGATAATGTCTTTTTTGATGCGCAGGGGATTCACCACCACGTTGTTGCGGCCGTGAAACTCAATGAAGTTGAAGCCGCCGAAGGTGGACGCGTACTGGTCCTGGTAACCGCCGTCAATCTTAAGGTCCAGCCGCTCAACCTGGTAGGCCAGGTCCGCCATGGCGTAGGCATCCATCATGGTGCCTTTCCAGCGGGACATGGCGGTCAGCATGGCCACCATCACCGTGGAGGAGGTTCCAAGGCCCGATCCGGGCGGCGCGTCGCACTGAAGATAAACTTCGCAGCCCTGCTTGATGTCCATTGCCTTGAGGGCCGCCGTCACCAGATCCAGCTTGCCGTCGTACACATAGTTTTCGTTGGTGTTGTACTTCACCGTCATATCGAAATCCAGGGAGTGGACCACGATCTGGTCGTCGTCTCTGGGAACGATGGAACAGTAAGCGTACTTGTTGATGGTGCTTCCGATAATCGCTCCGCCCTGCTCCTCGCAGAACGGGGCCACATCCGTACCTCCGCCGCCAAAGCTTATGCGCAGCGGCGCTCTTCCTCTGATAACCATAACTTTCTCCTCCAAATGAGTGATTCCCGATTGGCCGGTTCCGCCCCTCGGGATCATTGCCGTGAACCGCAGCCGTCAGCGCACGGTTCCCCGGATCACATCTTCCTGAAACTGGAAATATGCCTCCGGAATCCCGATGTCGATGAAATATCCGTCGTTGACGAATCCGCCCAGAGGCCGCCCCGTTTCCAGCCAGCGTGGGATCATCTCGTTCTCCAGGGACACCTTGCCCTCCGGGATATCTTCCAGCAATCCGCGTTTCATCAGGTAAATACCACCGTTTATGGTGCCCGGCCGCGCTTCGGTTGTCTTTTCGTTAAAGCCGGTGAGACGGCCCGCGCCGTCCAGCACCGCCTGCCCGTAGCGGGACACGTCGGGAACCTCCCGCAGCACCAGGGCCATGTCCAGGTTCATTTCGTCCTGAAGGCGGGTCAGGCGGGTGTAGTCGATCTGGTAGAATGTATCCGCATTTAATACGAAGAAGCGGTCCTCGGTGATCAGCCGGCCGGCGTTTTTGATGGCCCCGGCCGTGCCCAGAAGGGTTTCCTCGTAGGCGTAGGCGGCTTTGAAGCCGTAGGCGGAGCCGTCGCCAAAGTGTTCTTCCACCATAGAGCCTTTGTAGCCTACGGCGAATATGATGTCTGCGATGCCGTGGCGGACCAGCTCACGGGTGACGTATTCCATAAACGGACGGCCCTCGATCAGGGCCATGGGCTTGGGACGGTCGCTTACTACGCTGCGTAGGCGGGTGCCTAAGCCTCCGGCGAGAAGTATTGCCTGCATTTTGAAATTCCTCCTGATTTTGAGAGATGAGAGGGGTGTGGGGGGCGTGAGGGGGGTTGTGTTCCGCCCCACGGCTTCGCCCCATAAAGCTACACTTGCGGGCCGCCTGACTCGAGCGAGCTCGCTTTCCTCCCCACTACCCCGCCGTGGCAACTTCGAAAACGCTGCGCGTTTTCTCAGTCGCGGGCTTCGCCCCATAAAGCTACACTTGCGGGCCGCCTGACCCGAGCGAGCTCGCGCCAGGCGGCCCACAAGCGTATCTTTGCACGGCTCATTGCTGGCGCGTACATTGCTATCGCGAAAAGTCCCCCTTCACCACTTCCCAGGCTCCGTCCAGGCTGAAGTGTTTCCGAATATAATCCTGGGTCCTGTGACAGAGCTGGCGGCAGCGTGTATTATCGCGGTATAGAGATACAGTAGCGGCGGCGAAGTTTTCGGCTCCGTCTGCGATCTTTAATACCTGGTCTACGAAGGGGATTCCTTCGGCTCCGGTGGCGGTGGTGACGATGGGGGCTCCGTTGTAGATGGCTTCCACTACCTTGCCCTTGACCCCGGCTCCATAGCGCAGGGGCACTACCACCACTTTGCAGGTGGCGTACAGACGGGCCAGCTCTTCCTCGCTGACAAAGCCCTTGATCACAATCCCATTGTCCGGCTGCGCTAACGCCTTGATCTCCTCCGTGACCTTGGAGCCCACCACGTAGAATTTCACCTCGGGCAGCTCCGCCCGGATTTTCGGGAATACCTCGCGCGCAAACCACAGCACCGCGTCCGCATTCGGCGGATGCGCGAAGCCGCCCACGAACAATAACCCCTCCCGCTTGGCGAAGTCGTCCTGAATATCCGTCAGGAAGGTGTCGTACACATAGGCTGTGATGGCCTTGGCCCGGATGCCCGCGTCGATGGCGTGGATGGCTTCCACCTCCACATTGGACGGATAGTAGGAAACCGCCGCCTTGTACATCATGGTCAGCTCCACGGATTTCCAGTAATCCGCCTCCCGCTTGATGTTAATATCCCCGGTCAGCTCATACTCCCGGCCCAGGCGCAGGAAATGCAGGTCGTGGCCGTAATAAATCACCTTGATATTGGTGTAATCCTTGATAAAATCCACATATTTGGTGGCGATATGGGGCCGGTTCAGATACGCGAAATCGATCTCGTCCCCATTTTTCTTGATCCAGTCCCAGATTCCCGCCGCGTACTCGTCCCCGTAAAGTACCTCGATGCCCATCTGCTGCAATGCGGTGGAATACGGTTCCTCGTGAAGGAAATTGTCTCCCAGGAACTTCACCACATATCCCTTTTTCAGGAACATTTTCAGATACTGGTACGTGGTCTTGGAACCGGCGTCCCGGTCAAAGGTGGGCACGTAGTGATCCACCACCAGCACCACCGGCTTGCCCTGGCTGCGCTCCCTGGCCCTAAAGGGGTTGGGATTGCCGTCGTTGACGCACTGCTTTTTAAACTCCCCGGCCCACTTTTCCTTAAGCTTCCGGCTGTTTTCCACCTGATAGCGCTTGAGCCCGGTGCCGTTCACATCCGTGCCATTGGAAACGCCCTCAAAATGGATCACCCTGGAAAGAGGCTGGTACACCACCCGGTAACCGGCCCGGCGTACCTCAAATGCCAGATCCGAATCCTCGCAGTAGGCCGGCGCAAAGCGCTCGTCGAAACCGCCGATCTGCTTCCACAGTGAGACGGACAGCAGGATCGCCGCCCCGGAAATGTAGTCCACATCCTTCACATAGTTGTATTCCGCCTTTTCCGGGTCGTCCAGACGCCCGTAATTCCAGCCGGAACCGTCGCTCCAGATGATTCCGCCCGCCTCCTGGAGACGGCCGTCCGGGTACACCAGCTTGGAGCCGACCATGCCGATGGACGGATCGGATTCGATCAGGTTTACCAGGGAGGACAGCCAGCCCGGCGTCACCTTGGTGTCGTTGTTCAGGAACATGATGTATTTTCCCCGGGCCGCCAAAGCCGCCTGGTTGCAGTTGCGCAAAAAGCCCTGGTTGGTGGAATTGCGCCGGATCACCAGCCCTTCCACGAACTTGTCCAGCTCCGCCGTGGCGTCCGTTGACACGTCGTCTGCAATAATCACCTCATAGGAGACGTCGCCCGTATGTTCCAGAATGGACTGCAGGCATGCGTAGGTGTAATGCACCTGGTTGTAGCACGGGATTACAATGGACACCAACGGCATTTCTCCGGACGCCTCATCATAGGTTTTAAATTTCAAACGGCCGTATTTCAGATAATCCTCGCCGATCTTGAAATCTCCGTCAATCTGCCTGCGCCCTTCGCTGGTCAGATATAATTTTCCGTAACGGCAGGGGTGCTTGACCGTGTTAAAGCAGTAATTCAACACCTTGCGCTTTCTGGTGCCCTTGGGAAACGCCTTGTTCACCTGGGCCCCCAGCTTCCGGCGGGCCTTGAATACCAGGGCCTCGTGGCCGTTTAGATAGGTGGCGAGCTTGCCCAGCTCGTCGATCTCATGGCGCAGGTCCTTGATCATCACTTCCAGATTGGCCACATGGTTGTTGGTCAGACGCTGGACCTCCTGCTCCTTGCGGATCTGCTGGTTTTTCTCCTCCACCTCAGCCTGAAGCTGGTTGATCCGCTCCCTGGCCCTGGACAGCTCGCCGTCCGCCGCTTTCAGCTCCTCCAGCGTGGTCACCTTCTGTTGGTAATTCGCCAGATACCCCTGGTTCCCGTCGCCGTGGACATAGACCTGAAACGCCTGCTCCATCGCGCCGTAGACGCCCGCCAGCTCCCGGCTCACGCCGAATTCCCCGAGAAATTCCTCCAGGGAGGCGTAAACCATCTGCCGCTGGTATTTATAATAGAAATAAGCCAGATTCCGGTATTGGACAAATCCCGCCGGAACCGGAAAGTCGAACACCCACTCATAATCCAGGCAATAAATCCGGCCGTCCACCTCCATGAGATTCTCAAAGAGCCCGTCGATGTTGCTGGCCCGGTAAGCCCGGTCGGACAGCTCTGGAACCGCCCCAAAGACCTCGGTAAATTCCGGCGTCACCTTGAAGGGACCGGTCTGGTCCTCCGGCACTGCAAATACCAGGTCCATGGCCTCCCGGATCGCCGCCACCGGCGCCCTCCCGTCCGAAATCTGTCGCCCCAGCTTCTCCGCCAGGGTCACTCCGGCCAGAAATTCAAAGCGCACGGACCTGCCGTCCCCACCCATTTCCAGCTTTAAAATGTGGATATTGGGGCACAGCGCCTGAAGCTGGGCGTACTTTTTCTCAAACGAGAGGATGTGCCAGCTCCCGGCGTCGTCCAGCGCCGTTTTTTCCACATAGCGCCGTCCATTTTCCTCCCCGATGGAGGTGCGGATGGCAAATGCCTCCCGCCGGGTGCGGTTATACTTGACGAAAATGGTTCTGCTCTCCCACGCCTTTTTCGACGCCGCCACCAGGAAGGAGTTGGAAAAACGGCCGAAGTCCCCCTCCTGCTCCAGAAGGTCAAAGACCGCCTCCTGATTCACACAGCTATAACGCGGTTCATCGTAGGCCGGCCCGTCCGCCAGCTCTCCCTTACCCGGAAGGTAACGGTCGGAATAGATCGACACCGCAAGCCGGTAATCCGGCGTTGGATAGTAGAACTCCACTTCCTTAAACCCACGGTCCGCAAACGCCCCGGCCACCTGGGAGCGGGTGAAATCCGCCTGGTCCTCCCCGTGGGAGCCGCCCGCCAGATAGCGCAGTCCCAGGCTGTTCTCGCAGGCCAGAATGAGCGAGCCCTCCTCCGCCAGGAAGGAGCAGCCCCGTTCCACGGCCGCCGGGGCCGAAGTCCCCTTTTTCACGCCGCAGATCACCACCAGGTCAAATTTCCGGGACGGATCTTCCAGCCCGTAGGAAATATTGGCGCACCCGCCGTTTCTCCTGCGGTTCACCTCCAGATTCTCGTCGCTCTCATCCAGAACCGTCACATGGGCGGCGCGCTTTGCCAGCAGGCCGGTCATGGCTCCATAGCCGGAGCCGATCTCCAGCACCTGCTCCGTGCCGTCAAACGGATACCACTCCAGAAGATTCTGGCGGATATCGGAGAGCGCGTAGAGGTACTCCGGCCGTTTTTCCGCCGCCAGCGCGCGGCGGATCCCCTCCGGATCGCTCCCATACGTTTCAAATAAATCTAAAATTTCGTAACTGACATCTTTCATCGGTATTCCTCTTATTCTCGCGAAAGCAGTTCGCCAAATTGCCCCACATCCTACTTCGTGGGTTCGGGCTGCGCCCGGTAGGGTTCCTTCACAGCCTTCACCTGGGATTCCATGTCGTAGACGCCCACCGTGTTCTTGTTGGAGATCACGGTGACGTTGGTGATATTGTAAAGCCGGTGGTACACCACATGCTCCCCGTGCTCAAATCCGGTGCAGCTCATGCTCAGCAGATACTCGCCGCCCTGAAGCGTCATTTTCTGGGTAAACTCCACGGTATAGGCGTCGCCGGGCTTCACAGGCTTGATATCCGCTCCCTCGAACATAGTGTTGGTGCCCGTCAGCTCCGTGCCCATCTTGTCCTTGATGGTGAAGGTGAAAATGGGGGCCTGAATCTCCGCGTTAAAGCGGATACGCTCCCGGATGGTGAACATTTCCCCTTTTAACAGCAGATTGGTGATATTGCCCCGCTCGTCCAACAGCCCAAGATCGTAAATCTCAGCCCTGCCGTCCCCGTACTCGGTGCGGTCGTAATTGATGGTGAGCTGATCCTTCATAAGAAGAGGCTTCCCGCCGCCGGACAGATCCATACCGCCGGAAAAGTCCGACATCTGCGCGTCCGGATCGCCGCCGGGCGTGACGGCAGCTCCGCCTGTGCCGGGCTGGGACGAACGGGAACCCGCGTCGTCCCAACCTTCCGCTCCCCGCAGTTCCTCCTCCCGGCGCTCCTGCTCCAGCTGGGCCCGCAGGGAATCCATCTGACCGGCCAGGATTTTCTTGTACAAGTCCACCATGTGCCCCGGGGTGCCCTGGGAGATGAACTCGCCCTTGTGCAGCAGCACCACCTTATCGCAGTATTTGATGATACTGCCCATATCGTGGGTCACCATCAGGATCGTGGTTCCGCTCTGACGGATCTCCTCCATCCTGCGATAGCATTTGGACTGGAAAAATACGTCGCCCACGGACAGGGCCTCGTCCACGATCAGAATCTCCGGCTCCACATTGATGGCCAGCGCAAAAGCCAGCCGTACAAACATACCGCTGGAGTAAGTTTTGACCGGCTGATACACGAAATCCCCGATCTCCGCAAAGTCCAGAATGTCGTCCAGCTTCGCCTCCATCTCTTTTTTCGTGTAGCCCATCATGGTGCCGTTCATGTATATATTTTCAATTCCCGTGTAATCCATGTTGAAACCGGCGCCCAGCTCCAGCAGGGCGGAAATCTTTCCGTTCACCTGCACCTGGCCCGTACTCGGCGTGAGCACGCCGGTGATAATCTTTAAGATCGTGGATTTTCCGGAACCGTTGGTCCCGATAATGCCCACCGTTTCGCCCTTTTTCACATTGAAGGACAGCCCGTTCAGCGCGTAGAAATCGCGGTGGTAATTCTTATGGGTCGGGCTGACCGACTCTTTCAGGCGGTCGATGGGCTTCTCATATAATTTATAAACTTTTGTCACATCTTTGACGGAAATGGCATACTCCGCCTGCTGTTTCGAATCCGACATAATGTTCTCCGTTATCTCATTTCTGCATATTTCCCCACTTTAGGCATAAGTATAGCATATCTCGCCAACTTTTTATACCCCATTCCTTTGATTTAAAGAAATGTTAATGGGTTCGAAAGAAAAAACAACGTAGTTTCAAGGGTTAGAAGGGTTTTCGTGTATCTATTTTGTCGCTAATGATAATATTTTTCCGCATTCTTTCTCACCCTTTTTTGAGGCTTTTTTTGTTCTAATATACTTCTTATGTAATTAGTGATTTAGGTAATATTGGAACCAACCTGTCTGATGTTAGCACAGAATTGGCCGCAACAAATACCGACCTTGATCCTCTCAAATCTAACCGTGTTAGCCATATAAACTCAAATGTTCTCAACAAGGTCAATATTGTACTTTGGGACGCTGATACGGCAGATACACCATTTAAGGCTGGTAATACTAACCGTGGTAACGGCTTTTGTATTACCTATAGTTCCGGCGAGCCTTATTCGTGTCAACTTGCTATGGCCGTTGGTGATTCTCATTTATTTACCAGGAACAGTAGTCCAGATGGATGGAGCGGATGGACTACCAAATGATCATTCAGCAGCAACGTATGTGAAATTGACAATACAGTTTTCTCCGATCATCGTAGTGGCTATATTGCACGAGAGAATACCATCCGTACCAAAAGTGCCCCATCCACCCACGCGATCAAATGCGGAGATATGAAAAAATATACCATTGACGGGCTTAATCGATAGGCTGCCAAGCGACAGCGGTGTACCTGCGATTTTGGGTTTCATCATTCCACTTACAAAGCACATGCGCCCTAATCGCAAGCACGAAAAGTTTGTCTCCGATACGCCAGCCGTATTTGCTGTAAATGAAAATGATGAATATGTTGTTAAATCACTATTTTCACGGTTGATTTTTCGAACATATGTTTGTATAATGAAATAGAGGTGATCTATATGACGAAACGAGTATACGTTATCGCGTCCTTCAACCCAGACGGGAAGGTCATGCCGCTCTGGCTGAGGCTATCCCTGGACAAGGGGGCTCCAAATTATAAGATCATAGATTGCAAATGCCTGTCCATGCCGAATCGATACGCGAATTATGCAGACTTCCGCTGTCTGGCCGTCGCGGGACAGCACAATCACGAGGTGACGCTGCGGTTCTATGTGCAGGAATGCCGGTGGTATCTGACCGTCAACAATTCCTCCCCGCTGGCGGCGGAGTAAAAAAAATAGGGCGCTCCATGCGCCCATTTCTATGCTCGGAATTTTGAGCAACCATATCATAGATACTCACTCTCCATCAAGTCTCTCATCTTAACCCCCAGCCCCTTAGCCAGTTGCTCCACTGTGTCAATCCGCGGGCGTGATCCGCGCCTGATCTCATGTACCAGGGACCGGGGAAGGCCGGTAAGATCGCTCACCTGCCGTTCTGATATATTCCGTTGCTCCATAATCTCATCAAGCAGTATCTTCATACTCCCATTATACTGCCCTTCCCCCGCGGGATGGCCTGGCAATTACTGGCAGTTTTGAGGCATAAAAAAAGCCCGCCGGGCAGGGGCGGGCAGACAGCGGGAACAATGCCATCATTGCCCGTGTCTGGGATTAGTATACTGCTTGTACCAGAATGATGCTACTGGCAAATTATTCCATCAAAATATTGCCGGATTGACCAGAAAAATGTGTACGTCCTCGATGTCCGTCTTATGGCGCTTGATGGTAGTCGGATTGTGCGGATCACCGAATACTATTGTAACCCCACCGTTTTCATCGCACGCCCAGTTAATGATATTATCCACAGTCTCCGCGTGAGTACGAAAATTTGGTGTATAATATATTTTTGCTGAATACATTCTATCACCCCTCTCTGGTTCAATATTACCACAAAATGGGGGACCTCACAACAAAAAATAGTGCCAGGATTACTCCAAGCACTATTTTCTGAAGCGTAAACTTCAATGTATATGTTTCAATTCACAGGGAAAACCCCTGAACAGGCAATATGCCTGATAGCAAATGCTATATCAATATAGTACCAGCCAGAACAGGAATTGTCAAGGTATTCGGCCCTCTGAAAGAACCCCTGAGCAGCACGAAAAAAGCGCCAGGATTACTCCAAGCGCCTTTCCCCGTAGCATTGCATAAATGTTAAATTACATGTTTCAATCCACAGGACAAAAGTCCTGAACGGGCGTATGCCCGATAGCAAATGCTATGTCTATATAGTACCAATCTGGGCCGGAATTGTCAATACTTTTCCCGGTTCTCAGCTCACCGATCCCAGGCTATGAACAAATTAAAATAACGCGGCAATTTCATCGATAAAACCACTCATACTATTGACTTTTCCGCTTGCCACATGATGTTTCCCTGTGGCTTCCATAACGTAGCCGTCAATATCTTTTCCACAGACCTCCACAATCACTGATCCGATCGGAACTTTATGCTCCGCGGTAACCGCCAGAAATTCGCCGGCGAAAGCATAGCCATTGGTTTTAGTGGTATCAACGGACGTAACCAATTTTGCCCAATGTTTGTATTTTCCGAGATGGTAGCTCGCTGCCCCTTTACATCCATGCGTGTATAACACCAGGGCGCTGCTATTCCTCGCTTTGATCTCGTCCGCAATCATGGATTGCAATGTTTTAAGTTCCTCCAGTTTCATTTCTTTAATATTGATTTCCATTTTGTCCTCCCTTGAAATATTTATTTTTCTCTGGCGGGATCGCCGCCGGGGTAAGAATCAGGGCCTAAAAATCTCCAAATTCACTATACTTTTCATTATATCATGGACTTTTAATAGAGTACATTCCTTTCGGAAGTCCTCCACATTTCATCGATTGTTTTCTATGCCATTTGCTCCCAGGTATTTCCCGGCCAGGGCGGGGAAGTGACTATTTCACAAGCTCAAACAGTTTCCCATTGTAGCACTCGTCTTTATACGTCATACTTTCAAAATTAACAAGATCTTCAGCGCTGCATGTATAACCACATAGGCTTACACGATTGCTACAAATATTGAAATGCGCATACTCTCCGGGCCTCAAAACAATATCGGCCATATCAACATAGTCCCCAAAATAGAAGTGTCTAATTTTACAATCCGGGAAAAGTTTCTTGGCTGCCTTTTCAAATTTCGATATCATTTCTTGAATGGCTACAGCTGAGTATCCATTTGTTTTAATCTCTACTGTCATTTTTCTCCTCGCTCTCTCCGGCGGGACCGCCGCCGGTCGGTATATTCCTTACGCCAAAATCTCAACCACAACCGGGTCCTCGATGATCAGTTCGCCCATGTCCTCGCCGCCCATTGCGCAATCCCCGCAGATGATAGCAGCATAGTCTCCGTAGTAGTCGCCTGCGTATTGCAGATCTTTTACATTGATTCCGCAAATTCCCGCCAGCTCCTCATCGGTTTCGTTTCCGTCTACCCATACGTGGGAAACGTGATCAATCTCACCCAGTTCAAACGGAACTTCCTGAATGCGAACAGCTACAAAATTCCAATCGCCATCGCCGGACCAGTGATATTTATTGTAGATTTCCTCAGCGTTGATCATTTCTTTTATCTTTAACATTTTCTTTCCTCCGTTCCTTTGATATATTCATTATACACATTTAAATGTGTAATATCAATAGTTAAACTACACAAATAAATGTGTAGTTTATTGTGCAGATGGTACACATTTAAATGTGTTGATTTATTTTCCATAGTGTGTTAGACTATTCCTATAATAGGAGGGGACTAATGATTATATACAAAGATGTGTTTGAAAAAATGAAGTGCAACGGTTATAGCACGGCGCTGATTCGTAAAGAAAAATTGATCCCAGAGGGATCACTCCAGAACATCCGTGATGGAAAGCTGGTAAATCTGAAAACCATTGACACAATATGTCGGTTGTCCGGGTGTAGAATAGAGGAATTAATAGAATATGTGCCAGATGAACCAATAGACGGGAGGGGTGATATATGCGTAAATCGCAGAAAAGAATAATCCTGGGAGAAACATATGGATCGATAACAGTCTTATCCGTCTCAAAAGCAGCGTCGACCCACAATATGAAAACGTATTTGTGCAAATGTGAGAAATGCAAAAATATGTTTGAGTACGACGGTAGTCAAATTATTAAATATCAGGACCAAGGCTGTCCGCAATGCAGGGAGGCTTTGAGAAATGAAGATCGCATAAAGAAAACCAATTCATATTCCGGCGCCGTGTACGGAAATTTGAAGATAATAAAATTTGACCACTTTGGAAAAAACAATGTCCCTGTTGTACAGTGCGAGTGCTTAAAATGCGGCAATTTTTGTTATATTCCACTCGCCAGAATCAAGTGCGGCCAGGCCAGTCAATGCTCTGAATGCGCTAAAAAGAACTTGGCAATGGGAAAAGAAATTATGTCAATTTCTTATGTTGAAAATACAAATATTATTCAGATACATGGGGAGAGATCAACAAATAAAAATAGTACAACTGGAGTTACCGGCGTATCTTACTACAGTAAGTTAGGAAAATATCGTGCATATATTTTTTTTAAAGGAAAGCAATATCATTTGGGAATATATTCGAATATGGAGGACGCAATAAGAGCAAGAAAATCAGCAGAAAAAGAAGTGTTCGGGAATTTCCTAAAATGGTATCAAGAAACGTATCCTGAACAATGGGAACGTATTCAAAAATCGCAAGAAAAAAAGCACTCTCGATGAGTGCTTTTTCCCTTTTTGGCATTTCTGCCGTACGTGAAAATATAATTTTTTCAATCCGCGCAGGGAGGAGTAGGGTCCCCACTCGCCATTGACGGTCCCATCCACCGTCTGACGACATGTCTTTCGACACCATTACTATACCACATCTGGAGGCATTTTTCAACTAATTTTATATTATTCTCCCAGCCCGGGATACCGCAGAGCGCCGTCCTTATCCGGCGTAAGCGTCACCGGCTCGGTGATCATTCGGCCCTCATCGTCCAGGACGTACCACTTGCCGTCCAGCGTCAGGCGGCCCGTACACATGGCCCCGTCTCCGCCCAGGTAATACCAGTGATCCTTGTACCAATACCACGTGTCGTGCACCATCCGGCCGGAGGCGTCAAACCAGTACCACTTGCCGTTGGTGTCCTGGTACCAGGCGTTTCGAACGAAAAATCCGTCCGTGCCCAAATAGTAGCGCCAGCCGTCCTCCTCCTGGTGCCACCCCGGGATGTATGCGGGCTGTACCGGCTCCGCGTCGTCCGGGATGTACCGGCGGACGCATACAAGGCCCTTGCGCCACCCGCCAGGGGCCAGGGTATTGTATCGGCTGCGGCAGTACGCCGCCATATCCTTATAGGACGGCCGCCCGCTGCCGTGACCGCATAAGATCACCTTGTCGCCGTCCACGCTGAATACCATCTCCACATGGCCGATCCGCTTGGGGCGGCTGGCGTCGTTACCGGCATACAGCAGCATATCCCCGGGGCGCAGGCAGTCCGCCGCCGGAACTCCATCCGAAATCGGCACGTCCACCGTCTCCAATCTGCTTGACGTATACATTCCGGCGGTATTCAGATTGCCAAACCCCTCCCCCACCTCGTCGTATGTCAAGCTGATGGAGCTGCTGCAATCGCTGTAGTAGTTGCCGTCCTTGTACTTTCTGAAGCAGTAATCCCTCAACGGCTGGCTGTACAGGTTCCGGCCGATCAGTGTTCCATACTTGGCGGCCACCGCCGCCCGTCTCTCATGTGCTGTCAATGTGCACCTCCTAAAATAATAAGGCCCCGGGGATCGCCCAGGGCCAAAGAACAATCGGTTATTCAGTTACGCCAGGGCCATGATCCGGGTCCTGGTTCTGCCAGATGGGAGCACCACCCTCATACTTCGGCTTACCCTCGCCCGGGCCAGGACCGGGAACCGTGTGACCGCAATCGTCATCCGCGGGGGACAGATTGTTATGGTCGTTGATGTCGCAATGTTCCGCGTCATGCGGTTCGCAATCCCTGTGTAATCTTTCTTCCTTCTTGATCTCTTCCATGTTGTTCTCCTCTCTGCTCTGTTAATATGTTATCCCAGCTCTTACCCTGCTGGCGGGAGAATAGGATCACCTCCGGCTATTTAGGGGCCACCTCGTCCTTGTTATCGGGTAACTCGCTTGTGTACTTTTTCAGACCGTCTCGGATCACCTGCCAAAGGTGTTTAACCGGCAGCCCGCATAATGTCATATTTTTAAGTATGCTCACAACCTCATAGGCAATATAGAGCAACGCGAAAAACTCGGCCACGCCTATATGGTTCGCCGGAAGGTATGCCCTGGCTGCCGCCGGGATAAAACCGATCAAATTCAGTCCGACGATACGATCCAAGATCAGCAGGAATGCAACAGATACCAGCATGGATATCTTTCGGATTGCCCCATCAATCCCAAAGCAGCTATTAAATTTCCTCTCTTTAACTGCTCGAATACAGCCAAATACCGTATCCATTACAACCGCCACAATTACCACCTTGATGATCTGACTCGCCCAAGCCATTGCAATTAATTCCTCTACTCTTTCCACTTTCATATACCTCACCTTTCCTTATTTTCGGGATTGTCCGCCAGCCACTTGTCAACTTTGGCTCGCCAGAACGCCGGAACCTCTTCCAGCGTCATGATACCGGCCCTGATCCTCAAACCGTAAAATGCGCCCATTATACCATCACCTCCCCCGCAATCTCACCCACAACGGTTCCCAGGTCATTGATTGCCCCGTCCTGCACGTCCTGGCCGGTTTCAACAGCTCCCACACGCTCCTCCAGCCCCTCCAGGTCCGTCTTGGGCCGCAGGCGGTAACTGGTAAGCACAGTGCCATCGGCGGCCACCTTAGACGTCTCGTCGTCCAGCACCAGGTCCGTATAGTTCCCCGCCGTCAGTCCGGCCTCGTTCTTAACCTGGACCACGGACAGATTCTCCGGCGTCAGCTTGGCCCATGTGGCAGCCATAGCCACACGATCCGGCGCCACTACCCGGATATCTCTCAGGGAGGCCCCAGTCTCCAGTTCAATCACAGTTCCATCGTGCAAAATCATTGTGTCTTTCATAGTTCAATTCCTTTCCGCCCAGCTCCCGCCGGGCAATAAAATAAGGCCCTTGTGAGGCCCGGTTTTCGGTTGCATTTTTCGGCCCGCGGTATTACAATGGGCCTATCTGATAATCTCACACCCGGAGGTGTCTAATGGTCTATAATTCTTACGTTATCTACCAATCCATTGAGGCCGCGCAAGCGGTATGGGAAGCAATGGCATTGCTGCCTGACGACTGCATTAATTTCACCAACGTCCACTTCATCAGCGACGAGGCAGCGGCCGCCAACTTAGAACTCGCCCGCCTGAAAGCCGCCATTCTCTCGTCGGCTGAATAGTGATTTAGCTACATCCCAAAATGCCGTACTACTATATTCAGGAAATATAAAGGCCAACGACGAAATAAGTATCCCTACCTTGCACAAGTATAAATTATTCCATCTTGGCGATACCCAAAACGAATTGTACGGATGTGATGTAGGTGGGGTTGTTGGAAATGTATTACAGTTTAACCTATTAGGCTCGGTGTCAGGAAGAGCTGTATTTTCAGCGATCAAACTTCACATCAACAGAGAAAATACTCTAAAAGTAATTTTCAATACGCAAGTCAACATTAACACTAATAATGTTATAGAGTACGTTGGACTAGATAGAGAGAGTCCAATAAAACTATGGGGAGTGCCTTTGATATAATTGATCATTTTAGAATCAAAGGCACATGAAAATACATCCAGCTATCACTTGTAAAGTCACTGTATGGTGTCATGCTTACTAAATTATTTTCAATACTAATGAAGGCAAATATATTACGACCTGTTGTTATAATAGCATAATAATTCTGACAGTCAAATGGCACTGTGCCAAGCTGATAATTTGTATCAGCATTCATGGGTGATTTGACATTCTTTGCATATGATAATATTGCGGCCTTGCCAGACAATCGCCATATAATGTCCATATAGGAACTATTAATAATTCCGGATTTTACAGTTAAATCACTATTCACCTTAGCAACTTGCCATGCTAACGTGTTCGCAATGTTCGGGTTGAGCTGAGTTGCATCTGCTGCATACTTTCCCGTCTCCGTACATAGCCCGTTATTGATTAGGCTTCCGGTATGTAATACATATTTCATCCCCGCCTTGAAATTTTTGTAAAAGGCAATCGGATTCATTCTTTTGACTACAGTGGACAAAAATGTAGGAAAACTCGTGATCCCTTCCACGGTCCCGGAATCATCGAATTCAGGATGGTATAATCCATCTAACCCGTCCTCAGTATTATTTAGGTGAACCGCATCAACATCCGGTTCCGAACCGTCCACGTATACTGTTTTGACATAATCTTTTTCTGCCATGATATCCTCCATCAGGTGTTAAATTTTGCAAAGTATAAATCGAATGAAAACGCCGGTGACGAGGCTCCAATATACAGATATGCGTTTCCCGTAAGGCCGCTTAACCCAAATGTTTTCTGCTGATTCCATACGTCACCACCGGCACTACTTCTACCAATCGTGCCATCAAGGAGGATGTCTCCTAACGCTGGGTTATACTCATATTTCAAGGATGATCCTGATTGTGTAACCATTTCAATGTATCCCGTTGCGCGGCCGCGACATACCAAGACTTTTGCAGTTTTCCCCGTACCGGACATTTCCACGGTCAATGATTTCACGCCGTCCAAGCGGATCGGAAGGCCAAACACATACGCGATAGTTTCTCCACTACCAGCGCTCGCCGCTATGTGGTCTTTTGACAGCGAAACATTACCGGTCCCTTGCCGATACGTTGTATAACGCATTGATGTAATCCCCTGGTTTCCGTAGAACGTGCCATACAAGTACGGAGTCAGTGGATCATCGTTGACATAACCTTCCCATATTCCTGGGCCAACGCCTCCAACATACTGATTCTTCTTGATGTTAGATATAATCAGGTTTTTGGTGGGGCGTATGATAATATTTCCAGTCATATACTTTCCGGCACAGTTAATGGTAACCTGTTTTGCGCCGGGTCCAATACTCTGCTCACCCATTGTGGCAATCTGCTGCGATACTTTTCCGCCTGTATATTTCCCCGCCGGGAGTGTCACACTACCGTTTGCTGGCAACACAATAGATGGGCTGCCCTGAACGGGCATTGTCCCCTCTTGTGTCTCATCACTCCCAGCTCCCAGAAACTTTTTTCCTGCTGCTACATCCTCCGGCACCGCGTCCAACCGATCCAAGTCCGCGCCTCCGCCTGTCTTGCGTAACGATAATATTGCCATAACAATCCCCTTCCAGATCAATCGAAAAAACCCTGACATGTTCCTGTGACCGCTCCTTCCCCTTCACCAACCGTGACACCATACTTGATGTTTTCCGCCGTCAGATTCGCAACGGACTGAATGACGATGTTCCCGGTCATATACTTACCGGCGCACTCAATCACAATCTGACCAGCTCCAGGAGTTACATATTGCGTTCCCATGGTCGGTAATTCCTGGCGGATCACGTCCTGTCCGGTATGTTCACCTGCAGGAATATTGTACACCCCATTCAGTGGCAGGTTGTGCGTAACCGGTGCGATCCGCTCCATTTCTCCAATGCGTTCATCGTCGCTACCTGAGCCAATATATTTCTTGCCTTTTCGCACATCACTGGGGGCGGCTGTCAGGCTGGAAATGTCAACATTCTGACCCTTAAACGGCAGTGATAATTTCATAGACTAACCCCTTTCAGCACTAGTATCAAGTCAGCAGTTGGCCGCTTAAACTGGCAGGTTACTTTTAGCGATCCATCCAACGTCTCTATTTCCGTGATCATGTTGGAACTCTTATCAATCTGGGCTTTCCGATCCTCAGTCAGGTTATCCGGGTACAACATACCTGGGATGGGATTATCTGTGTTCTTAATCCCCAGAAGCGGTATTGTTTGCGTGAATGGAGCCGTCCCACTCCATCCCGATACCGGCAGATTCACAACAACCTTATCTTGCAATTCCGCTATTACCTTTTCCACCCTGGAAAGTCCTTCCGTGTTGGAATTGATAGCCGTATTTGTCGCATTGATATCAGCCGCGGAAAATATATCTCCCTCTTCCTGGTACTGGGTCTGGTCCTCCAGCGTGACAAATCCACCTTCCAGCGTATCCATCTTATAGATTCGCTTTCCGGCGAACTTGTCGTCTTTGTAATTGGTTTTCAAACTCATAGGCTTATCCTCCTATTCCCCAACGTTCGTTGCCCCAGTTTACACGACAACCGGCGCGGCCCAGGAAAAGAAGCTTCTACCAGTACACCAAGATCATAGATAATCCGCTCTATAAAATTGGCCTGATAGATAGACGTGAACGTGATTTTTTCCGGCGTCTGCGGTGTGCTGGAAGGTGTATAATAGGCCGCCCTGATTGCCACCAGATTGGCCCTTAATCGATCCATTTCACTGTCTGTCCGGCGGTCCTCTGGCTTCCAGTTGAGCTTGTTGCGTGTCACATTCTGGTAGCCATACCGGTTGAGTACATACGACACCCATTTTATGGCTGATTCAATACGATTAAGGTCATTATAGGCAATATATGCCTTGTCCTTCATCTCCTGCACGTCGGCCGCCACGCGGTCGAAAATCAGCGTGTCAATATATTTACTCATGGATGATCACCTCCGCCTTAATCTCCCGAATGCCGAATTGGTATGAAATGCTTTCAATCGTTCCTTCCCGGAGTCCGTCATATCCCGTATCAATCCCAACTACCTGCCCGAGCGTCTTATCTGTCAGCAGCACGTCACCGGTCACGTTTTCGGCACGCTGGTAGTATTCATACACCCGTTCCAGCACCGCGGGAGCATTTCCAGGGTGCACAAGCGTGGCGTCAGATACTTCCTTGATGTTCCGATTGAATACTATGGTGGGATTCTCCTTCAGGAGCGCAGTGGTCATATGGATATATTTCTTTCCGGTCAGCACAACCGCTGATCCGGTTCCACTGATCACGGCGTAATTATCCCCGCTCCTCACCAGCGTCCCACCGGTAATTGTCAGGTCATAATGAGGATCAGAAAATATTACCTCGGCTGTGCCGGATAGCGTGTCGTTGTACAACTCCTCTGTATCCTCTGATTGCTGGTATGTATGCGCCATCAACCGAATACCAGTTACCACGTCACTGTGTTCCATGGTCACGCCGTCATATGTATCGACTTCCGAAAATTCCCCAGTTACTTCCGTCTGCTGCGGATAGATCAGCACACCATCATAATTACTGGTATCCACCACGGCACCGATTGAGAATGCAATCTGCACCAACGCATTGCGCTTCGTCGTGTATGGTATATACCCGATCAGCGGAATGTCTGCCAGGGAATCATCCAATAGATAGTTGAAATCCTCACCCTCAAAAATTTGGTCAATCACATCCCGGGTCAACTGACCAGTGTACACCCCGCCGGGAAACTCATTGCCGTCCAGCACGCCAATGGCGTCGTGGCTGTCCATCTGGTAGTCCGTGCGGTTCTTCCTTGCTCCGTTCTTCAGGTAGAAATTCCCGATCCGTTGACCATTAAAATACAGGGCCAACTTTTGCTTTTTCTGGAAGTCGAAGGGTATATTGGTTTCTGTTCGAACGGTGAAGTTTAACGTATTGAAACTGATATTCTCACTAATAGCATTGACTTCTTGTAGACAAGAGGTTGTAAGCAGCTCGTCCGCGAAAAAATCCCGGTAGATTCCATAATCTATCCGGGTGATGAATACCGGCCTCCAAGGCCGTGAGGTTTCGTAAAACGTTATCACGATCTTGTCATAGAGGCGCACATAGTTATTGCAAAAATACCGCACTGAGTCAGGCCGGAACTCCATATCAGATAATAACTCGCCATCTGAATACCACTTGACTCTAAGCCTTGTGCAGTAATCACCTGACATCATGTTGAACGTCAACAACACCCCAACGCTCGTGAATTTCTGGCTGAATAGAATGGTCAATTCCGGGTTGCTTGTTGTCTCCTCTGTCGTTGATCGCGGGAATAGGAACACGCCAGGATGTAACCCCGCGTGTGGTCGGAGTCCAACGGTCCGTACCGTCCTTGCAAGCTGACAATCTGCCCCTGATATCTCATCCGATATGTAGCCGTAATCCGCCGCATTGTCGGGAAAATTGACATACTTTCCGTTCATCAGCGCGAACCGAGGGAGACATAAGGCATAACCCGGATATGTCAGATCATCCCGCCTCAGATCAGGAAATTCCTGCCTTACCTTAGTTTTTCTCGGGTATAGTCCTTTTCCCGGATACAAGCCTTTGTGAGGCCGCAGCCCCGGGTCTATCACCTGGGGGCTGCTATGTTCTTTCGCATAAGGCGCCACGTCATCGTATACAATTTTCAGTCCCTCCGTGTTCTGCACGGCATCGGACAGGATTGATTGTTTCAGAAACATGTCACGGCCTCCTTTGCGGTTCCATTGCGACGAAATACACCGACAATCCTTCCCATAGATTCTGACCATTTACCTGTTTCACGGTATCCTTGCCTTGGGTCACGTATGCGTCAAACTCTAGCGTCTTTTGAGCATACGGAAATATCATCCGGTGAGATTCTACCGGTGCGGTAATGATCTCGTAAAAGGTATCATAATCTTCCCGGTGGGATGGGTACGGCTCCACTTCCATGGTGTAGTTGTAGAATGTTCCTGCCACTTCCCGGTGCATTTTGTAATTTTGCAAGCGGTCAGAGTTTTCCGTGTCAGTCACGGAAAACCCTCGCTCCAGTTTCATCACATTTACCCGCAGCTCCACACCATCGATGGAAAAGATATTTTCATTCATTCCCTATCCCTCCGTCACCATGCGAACGCCGACGCGCTGCCGCTCTCTGTTGTTGTACTTATAGACCAACTGAGCGAACTTCGTTCCATCCACAATCAGGTCCGCCCTTAATGTCTGATTCCCACCAATACCGCCCATTTCTGCAATGGCCTCCTTGAATGCTTGCTTCATAGCCGGAATCGGGCTAACAATCTCCGTATCGACATTATTGTCTCCCAAGATCGCGGCAAACTCGCCAGCGCGCGGGGGGACCACGGTTCCGGTAGCAAGCCGGGGCATTTTGTAAGATGCCATTACGGGGATGGAATAGGCTGAAAAGCTTCCTCCACCTCCGCTATGGGAATATCTGCTATTTGCATTAGAAGCAATACCGGCTATAGAAAACCCTGCTATTGCCGCTATCGCCCCAGCAATTAACAACGTCGAATAATCATGTGCGAGTGCAGCGGCCGCCGCTACAACCAGAGCTATTGCTCCGGCTAAAGCAATCAATTTTGTTGCCAGTTGCTCCCCTGGGGTCATTTTATCCCAAGCCTTTGCAACCTGTGTGGCAAGATATATTATTGATCCAATCACAGCTACAATGGCCAGGAATTTCAAATCTAAATTCCCAAGTACGCCTATCATTCTTTGAGCAATACCCAAAAATCCCCCAAAGCTGGAAATAATATTCGCAATGCCATTTACAAGCTCAGCAGCTTTCCAAGCCGCAAAAAATGCAGCAACCGCAAGTGTGATGTTTTCAACTGCTCCTTGGTGCTGGCTAATCCAATCAGAAAATTTTTCCAGCCATCCAACAATCATTTCCAATGCAGCAATAATAATTTCCCCGGTCCATTCCCCCAGCGGCTTTAAGAATTTCTCCCACAGCCAGTTTGCCAACGGCTGGAGTGCGTCCAGAACGGAATTGAGCAGCGATAACCCCGCCGCTATCAGATCAAGTACAACCGGGACAGCCTTTTCCAGCGCCCACTTGCTCAACGGCAAAAATATGCTATTCAGCAGCCACAACAGAATGCTTCCAACCTTATTCACAATAGGCGTAAGCTTCGCCAAAACGGTGTCGAACGAGCGCAGCAATGGGCTGAAATCCAACTTCGACGCCCAATCCTTGATTGACTCAGACGCTTCCCGGAAAAACCCGGTAATCTCCTGCACTATGTCACCCAGATGGCGCATAATACTGGTTCCAGTGTCTCCGCTTCTCCAAGCCTCATCAAAACGATCCGCCAGATTCCCAACGGTCAGCATAAGATTTCCGAATGTGACCAGCAGATCATCCGTTATCTGTTTCCCATAGCCTTCCGTTTTCCACACCTGCATAAACGACGCACCAACGTCTCCCGCAAGCGTTTTTAGACTGTTGAATGCTGTCTTTGCCGCCTCGGTTGCATAGTGTCCATTCTCTTCCCACGACTGCTTTATGGGGTCAAACAGGCCGGAAAGCACACCCTTAACCGTATCCGCAAACGTCACTATATCGTCCGTGATCTCTACAGTTTCGAACATCTGATCCGGCGTAGGACCAACATAGTCATTATTTTCAGATTTTTGCTGGGCCTGGATGAGGTCATCAAAAGAGAAGGCCAGCTTCTTGTTAAGCTTGTCTTTCTCTTTCAGCTCCTTGTTGCTGTCCTTCAGGGAGGCTCCATAATCCTCTTCCACATCCACAGCTTTCACGAACGTGGACTTCCCGGACAACGCCGCCAGGAGCTGCCCCGTCCATGTGACCGCCTCTGACAACAGGTTGATTAAGCTGGTCAGCGCCGGTGCCATAACATCTATGATCGGAGCTGACGCGGTGGCAAAACTGTTTTTCAGCTTAGTATTTGCGGACACCATCGAGGACACGTCCTGGTTGAACTCATCTGAATATTGCGCCAGGTTCCCAATCCCTTCCGCGAGCGCGTTGGTGATCATGGATATACCGCGGAAAACCATGGAAAACAGCACGGACCGCCCGAGCATGGACATCATTGTCATTTTCCGGCCAGCACGTTGTGATTCGTTCCCCAACCTCTTGACATTCTTTCCCAGCTTCTTGGCGGATTTTCCGGCTTTATCCTGGTTCTGATCCACTCCCATCAGAGACTTTTTGTACTCTTCGGCCTTCCGCTTGGCGCGTTCAAGCCCCATGTACGCCTCATCGTAGGCTTTATCCCCAAGCCCCAGGCCGGAACGCTCCGCATAATACAGCGCGTCAGTATAGCGGTCAATCTCATCTTGCAAGGACCTTGTTTTCATCGTGGCCCCAGACGCGGCATCACCGGCAGCCTCAAAGGCTCCTTTGATGGTTGACGGGAACCGCTGAAATACCTCCAATGCAAGCCGCATTGAGTCTTTCAGCCCCACCACACTGCGCTCCTGCTGCTCAGTCCCTTCCGTTACTGTACTGGTTGTCTCACGCGCGGCCGCTTCAAGTTCTCTCTGCTTGCGGATGATCTCATCCACATCGTTGCCGTATACATCAAAGTTTCCTTCCTGCTCCGGTGCCGGGGTGGAAATATTATTTTCAATCGTCCCACGGAACGTCGCGTCCTTCTCTTTTTGCAGGCGTTCCAATTCTGCGGCGGCTTTCCGGGCAGATTCCGCCACGGTGTCAACCTTTTGCGCCGCGGTTTGGGCTGCGCTTCCGGCACCAGAAAACGATCCCTCCATCCGGTTGGTAAGATTCTCAATTAGGCTGGAAAGTTTCTCCACTGCCTTTGTCAAGGTTGACAGACCGGCGTCAAAACCTTCTGTATTAATCTTGGTATCGAATTTTAAGCTTCCGTCGCTCCCGCCTGTTGCCATGTTATCACCTCGATTCCGCGCACAAAAATAAGACGCCAGTCAGCGTCCTACCCCAGTAATTTGTTCCATTCATCAATTTCGGCCTGTTCCTCGGCTGTATATCTCGTTTTGAGGTCGCAAAGTGCACGATTGTTCCGGTAGAATTCCTGCTCCCACTTCTCCAGCTTCTTGCCTCTTGACCGTTTTTGGCGAATACTCAACACCGTGGAAAATGTTCCGTCCTCGATCTCCATAAAATACCCCATGAAGGTCCACCAGTGCATATGCTCTACGGCACGAACCTCTTTTCCCGCAACCTTGTTGATGGATGGGAACAAGATTGATTCGTCCTGTTCCCAGTCCATAACTTTGCGTGGCGGTTTATTGTCCTCATTAGTCTGACCGCAATCCAAAAACCAGATAGCCCGCTCTATGGCCTCCGGCACATCCTCCGCGGGAATATCGTGATCCTCATACAAGATAGTAAGCATAACCGCATACTTTTCCCGCTCGTCGAGCTCAGGATCAGCAAACGCCAACATGATAGTCAGTATGTCGCGAAAGTCTGTGCGAATCTTATACAGTTTTCCGCCAACCTCCAGGTCGGAAGGCAACCGGCCAATCATTTCAAATATCCCTTTGTATACTTTTCAATGCGGTCCATGCCTTTGGCGTTAAACTCTGCAATGCCCTCTTCAATAATCGGCATTGCGGCCTTCAAGAACGCCTCAAACAGAAAATCCTTTTCCTCTCCCACTATGCACAGTGGAGACTGTCCGGCAAAAACTGTGTCATATACATCCGCGTTAAAAACGTAGTTAATTTCTTTGCGGATCATCTCGTCAAATTCTCGCAATGCCTCACTTGCTGCCTCAGAATTACTTACCGGGCTTCCATCTGGCCGCAATTTGACAGTGGTAAGCAGCCCCTGCTTTTCGCTGATTCGTTTCTGCGCTTCCTCCGCACGAACCAAAATATTCGGATCATCCGGGTTAAATCTGATTACCCGGCTTTCATCTCCATTGATCGAAAACGACTTATAATTTTCGCAAAAACTTATACTGCGCATGTACTATCCCCCTTATGCTGCGGAACCAGAATCCGCCGTAAATGTCTTGGTCGCAAGGTCAAAAGTCCCCTTAACCCGGTTACCTGTCGAGTGGACGTTAAAGGGAATCTGATATCCTGTGGTGTCTCCGCCATAGCTGACCACCTCAATGATTCCGTCCTCCTTGTATGCCACGTATTTCCCAGATGTGGGAGCCTCCCACAAATGGACTTCTACCGTCTCGGTTTTCAGGTCGTCCAATGTAAGGCGCTCGTCCGCAATCTTCTGCAGGCGTTCAAACAGAGGATCGCCAACCTCGGCGTAATAAGGTTCAACCGACGCCTGCGGCTGGTAACTGTCCAAATTGACAGAGGTTTCTCCCTTTATATTGGTCTTAGTTTCCACGTTGGCATTCATTTCCACGCTGTACTCTTCCAGGTCATTTCCCAGGCGCACGAACGCCGGAGTGGTGGCGGACGGAAGCGCGGCATTGATGAAATGAGCCATAAATTTCCGTTTGATCTTTCCTACTGCTGCATCGGGCATTTAAAATTCCTCGCTTTCTATTTTGTACGTGGCGCTTATCTGCAACTGGTACAGTACGCCGTTATCCATTGTTTCACTCATTGGCTGCATAGCCATAGCATTAGCCGTGGTGGCCCCCACAAATTTCCCCGTCAGCTTCTTTCCATCCACCTCTACCTCTATGCCGCGTTCCTCCGGCAAGCGTTCCAGCCAATAGGCCAATTCCAATAGGAAGTTGCTGTTCGCCAGACGCCAGTAATCCGTGAACGACTGCCCCACCGCATACAGTGTGAAGTTATGTCGCCTCGTCTGGTTCCCAAGCATATCCTCCTTGACCAGGCTATCCCCGGTGCTTGACAGGCCATAATTTACCGGTGACGGGTCCGTAAAGTCAATGTGGATATCATCCCCGCCCAGAAATTCCGATATCTTCGGATACTCGGTTAATTTCTGGCGCATATAATCTATGATTGTCACGATTTTCCTCCTCTGTCTACAAGGGCTTGTGCGTCTTTCAGGATATCATCCTTGTGATCCGCCTTCATACGGTCAAAGAACTTCTTACCACGCATGGGAGCGCCCGCATAGGTCAGCAACCGATCCGTTGGAACTTTGATCTCGTCTTTCTTCGCCCAGGAGCTTCCCGTGGTCGGGGATACATATAAAATTCCCTCATGCAGATAATGCGCATATGGGCCAGGTATATCAATCTGGCCGGAACCGATCACCGTGGACAATATCATCATGTGCTCCAGCTCACCGGCCTGACGCCGCGGCATGTAATCAACCATATACCGCATGACCTCTCTGTCTACCAGTTTTTGTACCGGTCCACCTTCTTGTAGCCCATACTTCGCCAAAAGCGCCTCATGGGACAATACATTTAACTTCACATTCACCGGAGCCACCTACTTACATGACAGCTCGTAATGCTGCATTGTCTCACTACCATACAGACGATCATCCACCATGGTTATGGTTACATATCCATGCGTGGCTTTCAGTGCAGCCAATGACTTGGATAACGCCTCCTGGCTGCTGCTGTCAATCTCGTCGGCAATAATCCCTTTTACGGCCAAATCTTTCCCTTGCGTGAACTTGATCGGTCCGTCCAGACTCTCCAGAGGGATCACCAGCAGCGCAGAACAGGCGTCACGCTGACCGGTGCGCAGAAATGTGGATTGCCTTACATCCTCCCAATACACCCCTTCTATGGGCTTACGGGTGTATTTCACCGTCGACCCGTCCTTGCTGTACAGGTACAGTGTCACATCCGAATTGGTATACATCAGTCCACCCCCTGATAACACAACCCGGTATCCTCCAGCCACTTTTTGACGATATACCGCAAGCCCAACCGTGATGCCTCAGCCATATCACGCGCCGTTCCAAAGCTGACCGAATATGTACCAATCTTCTCCGCCGTTTTCCCGCCGGAGTCCCGCTGCTGTTTCTCCCTCCGGAACTCCTCTTCGGCAAGCTCACAGCAACACATCTTGACCAATTCTGGTACGTCCTGCGCGTCCTTCAACCGGCCAAAGGTATGCTGATCAATCACCTGGCTGGCCTGGCGGGCGTAGAAGGGGAAGCCCGCGCTGATGACCGGCTTTCTTCCCATCAAATAATTTTCAGTGTAAAATTTTTCGTCTGCATAGATCATCAGCGCTTACCTCCTTACTTTTCCTGTTTGGTTTTTCCCGCTTTCATATCAGCATTTTCAGCTTTCAACTTTTCGTTTTCAGCCTCCAGCGCGGCATTCTGGGTTTTCAATTCCTCCATCTGCTGTTCCATCGTTTTCTTGGGTTCCGCGCCCATTCCTACTCTTCTCATAGTCGTTCTCCTTATGCTTTGTGGCTCAGATAGATTCCGGCCACTTTGTTCTTGTACACATCCACCAGACCATATTTCCGATACTTTGAGATATACGCATCAGAATCGGGATTGAGGGACGGGGGAATAATGTCGGACGCAATATGTTTGTCAAACTTAATGATCGCCGGTTTGTGGATGATCATAAAGTTGATATCTTTCCCGCTCTCTGCTTTCTTGAAATGTCCCAATTCCTCTCCGGAGGTTTTTCCGTCAAGCAAATCAATCGCTGTGTAAAAGCGGGACTGCGGGACTGCCTTTTTGAATGCAAAAGTGGAAAGCACTTCCTTGGACTTGGTAGTATCCAACGCCATAACACCATTTAAAAGCGTGGGTGTGGCATACAAATACCGGCCTTCCTCCGGCACTTCATCCTCATCCATAATGCTCTTGGCAGCCAGTAGTGCCGCCAGAAATTCAGAGGCGTCCGCATAGGTTGCCGGGGTTGCCTTGGAAATTCCCTCAATGCCAGCCAGCGTCGCAAATGTAAATGCATCCGCCTCGGGTGCTACTTTATCACGCTGCAGGGTTCCACCGGCCATGCCAAAGGCAATGTTAAACGTCTCCTGATCATCCATGGTGTCAACCGAAATTTTTGTTCCGCGGTCATAGTTGAACGCGGTCGTTTTCCATACAACATTTACAGCACCGCCGGTATAACCGCTATTACGGCTATAATCACCTAATCCAGTCACATCAATCTGCGGGTATAAAATTTCATTCGCGTTGGCTCCTGCTCTCATCATTGATGTGTCACTGGTCAAATCGGCTGTAACTGACGCCTTCCTGTATACTTCATCCAGCAGCGCAGTATAATTTTTTGCTAATGCAATAGTGTTGGGCATATTATTTTACCTCTTCTTTCTTATTTGTTTTCTACCGGTAATCCCATTGCTGCACGGAGTGCCATGGTATTTGCATCAATACCTCCAGTCTCTTTTCCGCTTGTGGGGCCTACCGGATTGTTAATCGGTTCATTAGCGCCAAAAAGATAACTGTTATCCTTCTGGCAATCTTCTATGGCCGCCTTAATATCGGCGGTCTGGTCCTTGCTCTGTTTGAGCGAATCCACATCCAGCAGCGCTTTTACCGCCTTAGCATTTCTCCCGCCAGCGGCAGTAATCGCAGCTTCCAAGCTCTGGGAGAACTGCATATCTGCGATCTTTTCCTCGTACTCAGCCTTGGACTGTTCATACTTGGTTTTGTACTCCTCAACCTGTCCTTTTACCTGATCGTAGTCCTTAAACCCATCAATGGTGGTGTTCGCCTCCTGAAGCTGCGTTTTGGTCTGTTCCAATTCAGTCTTGACCTGTTCCAGGTCCCCCTTGGCCGCTTCGATGTCATTCCCGTTTTCGGTCATGATGCTGTCCACCTGCTCCTTCGTCAGTCCCATGTCCTCCAAAAATTTACGTTTCATGCTTCTCCTTTCTCGCTACGCTTTTATACGGGGTCGCCTCCCTTGCGCTGGTAGTTTTACGCCGTGCCGGGCAATTTGGGGTATAAAAGAGCACCCAGGATATGCCTGGATGCTTACCTCTCAACCTTTTCAATCTTATTACACTTCGTGCACCGTTTCACATATCCACCATATTCCCGGTTCCAATGCTTGCGGTAATTGTGTTTGCAATATCGTTGCCTCAGACGTGTAATTAATCCCAATATCCTCACCTCCTTCATGCCGTTTTCGCAGTCCTCAACCGCTCCCGTTGCTGCCGCAGTCCCATTTCTTTCGAAAACTCCGTATAAGTTCTATTGGTCAACCTCAACCGGCATTTTGCCGCTGTGATAATCTCCTTATCAGCCCCGGCAGCTTCCAGCAGTGCAACGTCCTGTTTCTGCTTTCGAATGGACCGTTCAAGGCTCCGCTGATACTGCAAGGCCCCATAGGTGTCATATTCCCGGCCTCGGAAAACTTTTTTCTCGTTTTCCCTCTGGTTCTGCTCCGCCAGCCACTCATCCGTATATTTCCGCTTGCTAATTCCGCGAATGAATGGGAACCGAATATGATAGCAGTTAATCCCTGCGAACCCAAGCATTTCACCCAGCCCGCAGATGGTCCGCATTTCTGCGCTGCTGTATACTTTCCCCTGCCAGTTCTGGTGATTAAGGTATCCCGTTCCGGTGTTCCTGGCACCCATGTGCCAATCAACCTCCCAATCATCCGTTCCAAGCTCTTCGGCATTCTTTTCGTTGACCTTATCCGTCATTTGTGCCACACCGGTCATAACAGCCCGGCGGGCTGCTACCTCGATCCGATCCGACTTACCAGAGGCATAGTCTACCGTTCGGATTCCGCTGGCCGTCATCTCGTCAATTACATCACCCACGGCCTGGCTGTAGGTCTTGGTTCCCGTTACGATTCCCATCATGGCCTTGTCCATGCTGTGCTCCAAATACTCAGATAATGGCGTGAATACCTTCTTGCCGCCCCCCATCGGAACGTTGAACCCCATTGTCTGGGTAATATTTTCCATGGGACGCAAGCTGTCCTTGGTCTGCCGTCTGGCGGTTTCAACAACTTGTTGCAGCCACTTGTTTTCCTCGTATGGGATGTATTCTTTTTCTACAGACTCATATATTTCCTTATTTCGGATGAAATCAGAGTGCACCGCCTGTTCATAGATATCATCCACTCGCAAGTCCGACTCTCTAATGGCCTCACCAATCAGGCGCTTAATTTTTGACTTGCTCATTCCAATGGCCGTAATTCTCATCAGGAGCCAGTCAGTGACCGGCGTTATCTGCGCCACTGCCTTGATCCGTTCTATGATCTCCTGCATAATGGAAATTTCCAAGTCCCGCATAATACGTTCCAATGGTTTCGGCAGCTTTTCCAGTTCGTCAGGCGTCATAACATTACTCCTCTACGGCGGCCACCTCTGGAAGATTCTTAGCAGCCTCTTCCAGCGTCTCCCCGTACCACTTGGAACGATACTCTTCCAGTCTCATAACTCCCATAGCCACATCGTTACGGTCCTGCTGCCGTTCTTCCTCCTCATCCACAAGAATGGAATCCTTAAACGTACACAAGAACTCGTATCCGCTCCGGGTCATGCCATTATAGAAGGCCAGCGCATACACCAAATCCTCCAGGCAATCTTCCAGGTTGGATTGAATAGCCTTAACCATGTTGTACTTGCGCTTTTTGGCGATCTTGGCCTCTGTGGCGGTCTTGTCTACGTCATTAACATCTGACAGATCACCATAGGACAAACTGACGTTGAATTCAATCCTCCGCAGATAGGCATTCAGGCCATTGATAATACTTTGATCCCGGAACTCTGGACTGTATTCCTCGTATAGTTCCTCTCCATTGGACTTACTGATGTTCAAGCCCCTATACAGCCGCTTATTAAGTTTAGGTAGTACAAGCTTCGACTTTCCTCCGCTTATTGCTGGTGTTGGCTGTAATGCCGTCACATCCACATGAACCGCACGTTCTCCGCTCTCAAACTCCCAATCAAGTCGCCCGAACTGTACATCCGTTTTCTTGATTAGGTTAATCGCGGAATCGTATATGGAAACACCGCAGAACGAACCGTCCACCTCATTCTTGATAGGGTTTCGGTAATATCCAAAGTCAGGTCGTTCCACGCCTTGATACATAACATCATCTGGTAATCCCGCCCACTCATCCACAACTGACAATTCAACTGGGCTTCCTATGCTGATTGGGTTAGATGTGTGGTATGCCTTATTCTGAATCCGCAGTGTAAGGTCCTGATTCCACTCGTGGAATTCGAACCGCAGATAAAAATTATCCTCACTGATTCGCTTGACCTGAATGAACACCACGCTGGTCAGGCGTCCACGGGCATCAAATGCTATCGGTACAAAACGGTCAGCCGTGACATATTCCACAGCGCTCCCTCCCAATGGCTTAATGCAGAATGATCCAAGCCCGATCCCCACCTGTAGATTTTCGTTCAGTTCCCGGATAGCAACCTGATAAATTTTGTCAAGCTGCTCATTGGAAATACTGGACTCCATCTCATTCAAGCAGACGTTTGCAAATTCTCTGCAAATCCCCTGTTCTATCTGTAGGGAATCCACCTGATCGTCTACCCACGGGCCTTGTCCCCGGTACATGGCCCCCCACAGTTCGATCCGCTCGATCATCTGCTGAGAGATGGAAACATTCTGTCCGATTACCTGTTTAAGTGTCTTTGCTGGGAACATCTTTCTTATCACCCCTCTAATTGCGTCCATTATCCGTCCAAACAATACTCTCACCTGCCCTTATTGGCCCTTTTTCTTCCAGATACGGTTTGTGGCGTACCTGACAGAATCTATACAATGGTCATCTCCATCCGGGTATCCGCTTATCACGTTGCCGTCCTTGTCCCGCTCGTATTCATAATCCATGAATTCCTGAGCTGATACAGGGCAACGGACATTATCGATCACAATTTCCCGCAAGGATTGCAGCCACTTAAAGGAATATTCTCGGCTCCCTGGGCCCTTTTCTGCCGGACGTGCAAGTAACCCATATGCACGGTAATCTCCCACAGACTTTTCTTCCGCGCTGTCACAGGTTATCAGGTCATTCCCGCTTATTCCGAGTTCTATCAGCTTTTCCGCCGTCTGCTGGTTGCTCTGCTTGTTGCACGTGTATTCCTGCCAGATATAGAGCGTATGGCGTGCAGGGTCATAATGCGAACGTGTGAACGCATATGGATCAGGATACCATCCCCAGTCCACACCGTTCAGAACGTGGTCAAATTGTGCGATCTCATCATCAGTAATTTCCCTGATCTTCACATTATCGAACACGCTTCCGCCGCTACCGTTCGCGACACCCATATATTCATTCTCATAGGCATCCGAGTTCGTTTCTTTCAAAAATTCCGCCTCATCCAGAAACGGTTTTCCCAACCATTTTTGCGGCACGTCCAAATAGGTACTCTCTGTTACCAGCCTGGAGTCCTTTGGAATCTTGATGTACTTGTTGGCCCAGTTGCTTGCAGATTTTGGCGGGTTGAACGACTTGAATATGTACGCCACATCTCCGCCGCGGATCACGGACTGTTCGATCTTACGAACTGATTCAGGCCCGACAAACTGATCCAGCTCCTCCAACCACAGGATACCAATATATCCGAACGGCACTTTTACGGACTTGACTTTCCCAGGATCATCAGCTCCCCGGAAATATATTTTCTGCCCGGTGCTAATCCTGGTGATCTCCATAGGGCTTACCGTTGCGCGGAACTCATCTGTCAGATTAAGCGCCTCAATCGCCCATAAAATCTGTTGGTATACAGAGCTTCGCAATGTATCGGCCACCTGACGCATTACAACGGCGTGCATGTCCTCATGGCTCATGATGAGGTCAATCACTTCCATTGAAATGAAGGAGGACTTTGTGGAGCCTCGCCCGCCGGGAAATACATACTCGGTATGCCTGTGTTCTTGAATATCAAAAACAACCGGGGCGAATACTGGGGCAACCATAGTGGAAGGAATGCCTGTATATTTGACCGGCTGGTTATTGTCTGTGTCAGGTTGCAATGATTCTATCTGTGCTCTCAAATGCTCTATCTTGGCCCGCTGTTCTGCCGTTGCAAGGTCCATGTGCTCCGCCAGCCAGTCCAGCGCCCGCATACGGTCCGCCAGCTTAATGCTTGCGCCATCCTTGCCCTGTTTTACCTCCGTGATGAGCGTTCCATCCACAGCGTTCGATTCGCGGAACCGAACGCTGTTAATCTCTTTTGTGAGCGTTTTCTTTCCGCCCGTCTCAGGATCGTCCACCTGGACAGGCCCGAATGCCCCCATTACCTGAACTTCCTCCCGGCCGAACTCCACATAGTCGGTAATGTCTGAGAACGCAATGTCCATGTATTTCTGGAATATGTCCGCCTCGTCAAGCATGGCCTGATTGAGCCTATGTTGCTTCAGGCGCGCTATCTCGTCTCTAACTGAAGGATTCCGTAGTAGCTGATATCCTTGTTCCATTGCGCTATTCCGGCTGTATCCCGCTTTGATCGCCGCCTTGGTAGCGTTGAAACATCTGACGTACAGAATACAAAAAAGCCGTTGCATGTCAGTCAGATCAGGATTATCAACTACCTGTATGACCTCATCTGCAACGACCTTCTTTTCTTCTTTCCGAGCGTTCGCTTTTTGTTCCGAACGTTCGCTTTTCTTTTCCGAGCGTTCGCCCTCCCACTTATAAGTGTGTTTCCATCTGCGAACCGTGCTGTCTGGCACTCCCAGCTCGTTGGCAATGTCAACCAGCTTCTTCCCCGTCAGAAACATGTCCCGTGCTCTCTCTGCTCTGTGGTCCGGCGCTCTCGCCATATGGATCACCGCCTTTCCATGATTGTAGAAGGAGGTCCGCCGGTCTTGGTTTCACCCGGCGTAAAATGGGTAAGCAAAAGGACCTCCGTGATGGAAGTCCCTTTTCAACGAGTAGCGGGAGGTGGATTTGAACCACCGACATTCGGGGAATGAACCCGACGAGCTGCCTTACTGCTCTATCCCGCAACAATACCGGGTCCTCCCCGGTATGCTCCGGTTTTAATCCCCGTCCGTGGGGCCCTAAAACTCGGGAAAACGTCTGGCCGGATACCTTGGACCGGTTGGTATCCCCGGGAGCTGCACTCTGTCCGATTTGCGAAGCTATGAAGAGGCAGGAGAACGTCAGCTTCTAATCGGTCACCGGGCTGTTACACCCGGCAACCGCTTCTTATGGGGGATTGGGGGCGGCCTCCGGGCTGAACCCTTTGGCCTAATTATATTCTACAACGGTATTTCCGGTATAAACGGTGTTTTTATATCAGTCCATGTTCCTGCAAATACTTATCTCGAATATACTTCCTCGGGTAATCAGCATTCCCACCATATCCTATTTTGGACGCTATGTTCACCCAACTTGCTCCATCTATGTAGAACATTCTGAATACGCATCTTGCCTGTCCGTCCTCAATGTTTTGTACCCACTTTTCTACCATCTTGGTTTTATCTTTCTTCTGGTCAATGATTGCTTTTCTACGTTCGTATAACGGCCAGTCAAATCCCACGACAGATTGAGGCCGTGCTTGTCCTGTTCTGTAATCAAAGACCGTGCTATTTCCCAAACCATTATCACCTTCACGCATTGCCTGTAACTCCAGCTCCAATATCGGAATCTCACGTTTCAGTTTTCGGTAATCATCTAAAAGTTTTTTCGTCATCTTGATACCACTCATCAAAAATCCTCCTTACCCTGTTACAAATTTCCGATGCGCTTCCCGCGCCTTGTTTCTGTTGTAGTTGCCGTAATTATCCTTGGTGGTATTCAAATTCTTGTGACCCGCCAAATCCGCTACCAAGGTCAGCGGCACGTCCTTCTCCAATAGCTCCGTGACGAATTGGCGCCGCCACTTGTGCGGGTTGATGGCTATTCCGGCCAGACGATCATCCATGTCGCGTATCTCCCGCAGAATCAACCTTACTGCGTCGTCCGTCAATCGGTTGAACGGCTTTCGGATTCCTACGAACAATGCAGGGTTGTTGTCTGTACGGCTTTCCAGATAATCCCGCAGGTGCACAGCGGCGTCACCTGAAAAGTATACCGGGCGCTCCTTGCGTCCCTTGCCATAGACAATACACTGCCTGTCCTGGAAATCAATGTCTGAACGATCCAGCGCCACCATCTCGGATATCCTGACGCCCGTCCGATGGAGAAAGTCCACGATGGCAATACTACGGGGTCCATGCCGTACCGCCGCGTCCTTGATGATTGTAATGTGTTCGTCGGAAAATACCTCCTTGACGCGGTGCTCCACTTTGTTGTCCTTAATTCGCAACATGGGGTTACGGTCTATGTAGTCCTCCTCTGTGAGCCATGTAAATAGTCCCCGCAGCATACGAGTCTTATTATTGATCGTCACATCCTTGTTGTGTCTGACCAGCTTACAATGCGCCAGATATCCCCGAATGTCTCCCGTGGTAATGTCTGGGATCGCCTTTTTGAGTGTGTGGAAAAACGTCGTATACTCCTGGCGGTACGATTCCACCGTCATTTCAGTACACCCACGGATCACCATGGTTGCCAGATACAACCGCACCCATTCCGCGCTACAATCCACGTTGGTGGAAAGCGCTGTCTCCTCTACATACATCTGCATGTGGCTCAGGGTCATGTATAACACTGCCTTGGCCTCGTTCATGCGCTCCTGCTCGGTCTTGGCCTCCTCAGCGATTACCTGGGCCAGTCCATACATAATGTTGGTTACAACCTCGTCTACCCTTACCTGCTCTGCCATATTATAGCCCCTCCTTCTGGTAGTAATTTCCTGTTGCATTTCACCGTCTGGATGGTCTATAATATATCCAGACGTACTATTATAGCGGCGGGATCATCTTGGCGGGTGACCGCCGCTTTCCATTAAAATCGTACATACGTTCTCTGCTTTCGTTTTTATTTGCCGGGGTATTCCCCCGGCTTAAATTATGTAATCCTCCCGGCTGCCCGCAGAATCCGCAGCCGTTCACTGTCCCATGCCTCCGCCAACTCCTGGAGGCTCAATCCCGCGGAATCGTTAACCAGCACGAAGGTATAGCGTCCTCGGTATCTCCGGCAGTCTGCCGCGTACTCTCGTGGCACCTGCCGGCCGCAATGGAGCATTGTCTGTAACTCTGTGGCGGTGTATGTCCCCATATAGCGTCCCTGGTCAAACACCTTGTAGTATACTGGCCTCATCTGTGTGCCTCCTACACTAAGCTGATAAACTTTGAAATCGCATACACGCCAATGGTAAAACCTGCACCTAATAACACGGCAGTTACAAAATTCGCTCCACAAGTTTTTAAAAATTCTTTCATCTTATCCTCTCTTTCTCCTACCAACCCGGTGGACTCACCGCATTGGTTGCATGTTAATTATCATTGATTTTGTAGCATTTTAATTTTTGCCCCATGATGTTGTATTCAAAATTTACGGCAACGCCATCATGGTGCCACGCTCCAACTAAAAACGGTACTCCCGCCCATGTCCCTATGGTTTCGCATTTTACGATCCCATAGGATTCTATATCGGCACAGTATACAGGCTTTCCAGCCATCCCTTGTAATTCCTGCCGAGTAAGTGGCTCCTTATTCATTACGCCCTCATCATAGGACGATATAGCCGCCAGCGTCCCTAAGAAAAACCCAAGTATAAAAAGTATCAGCCTACTAACCCATATCCATGCCATGACTGTAATTCCCTCCATTCTCCTGGAAAGTGCTAATCTCCCAGGCCAATCCTGCGAAAACCATACCTCTCCGCAGGATCGACCTGGGGAATGTTAATTGTGTGGATTAAGGCTTCGTCCGCACTTTGGGCAAAAATCAACTGGCACTGATAAATCAGTGCAGGCATCATTGTCGTTCATATACAGCTCATATCCTGTTTTCATCCCGCTTTCTTTTATCCATGAAAGCTGAATTTCTCCAGTATAATCTAATGTTTTATCAAAAAGTTTTCCAAATTCCCTGCCACTATCATTTTTATAATAGGCAGTTTCACAATAATCACACACGTCCATGCCTCCTTTGCAATATTCTAATTTTGTGAAATAAACCCGCCTGTAAAAAAATCCATCTGCCCATGCAAATCTACTCCATCCGGTACATTCTCCCACTCAACGCCGATATAGTCCAGTACCCGGCCCCAGCCGAATTTCTCTCCAGTCTCCGGGTCCGTACAACAGCGGTACATCCAGAACTCCCATTCCTTTGGGTTCCTGACTCGCAACTGATCGAACCGATGAGGACGATTCTCCATGTGCACTCCAAAACCGCACATGCTACATCCAGTTCTCTGGGCTCCTGTGGTATACAGCGTTCCATCTGGCTTTCGTTCAATGGTTCCGTATATCTCCGGCACCGGTGCCTTCAGATCAAGCGCCAACTGCAAAAGGTCCTGCCTCAAAAATGGTGTGAACGGCGCGCTTCGGATAACCCCTTTCCCAAAATAGTTGCAGCCGTGCTCCGTCAGGGCTTCCTCGCGCTGTCCCCCTTCAGACGCCATCAATCCCAGAAATGGCCGGCTATTATGCTCCTGTGCCCATCGGTCGCAGGGCTGCTCCTTCATGTACAGACAGCACTTATTCGACACTTTGAATGGGGCTATCTTATAATTCACCCCCTCGTTCGCGTTCTCGTAGCCCGCGAATAACTCCAGCCACTTCTGCGGCAACTTCATCCGACTGTTCTTCGCATAATGCCCCTGGGCCCCACACTCTCCGGTTATGATCGCATGGCGAACGGTCTTGTTCTTGTCTGTGGGTTTCTGTAGTGTTTCAATCCTTCCAGCAACTTTCTTGGAAATAACCGGGAATCCATACTCCTGCAAAATCTGTACTTTGGGCTTTCCCGGCGGTATTAGGATCACTCCCAGTTCCCGGTGTATCCGCTGAATGCTCTTGTCCTCCAGCGCTGATACCGATATGGCCGGCACATCAATACCAATCTTCCGCAGAAATAGCAGCAATACAATGCTATCCAATCCTCCTACACTCACGTGGGCGTTAAGGCCCATATCATCCAGCCTCTCAATGTATTCCAATGCCCGCAGCTCTGCGCGCTTCACCTTAACTTCATACGGCAACGCCTGCATGGCGGTCATCTGGGCCTTTTTCTTTCTCTTCTCTGCTTTCCACTCTTCGGTGGTTAATTCTTTCTTTTCCATTTTTCAAAAGGAGCCGGGATATCCCGTCAACGGTGCGCACCGCTCCGGCCTCCTTTCTTAATCTTCAAAATAACGATTTACCTAATTTACAAATGCTTTGTATTCCTCATAATTGACAAGCACGGTATCATATTCCGCCCATTTTTTTACCAAGTCCATGGTCATTTTTACAGGCTTATCACACTTGATCACACCATGTCCATAATGCTCCCGAAAATCTTCAAGACTATATAATTCGCACTTGTCATAATCCATAGTGCCTAAATAACCAGAAAAACAGCGCTTCTGCTCATCCTTGGTCCTTTCCCAGCCCCATAAGGTGAAGCGGGTCCCAGCAGAATGCTTAATACTTATAGCCAAATATTTCCTATCTGTCATGGTGTATTCTCCTGATTCCTGTACGGCTCCGGCAACGGCATCCAGGCAATGATATCATCATGAGTAATCCCCGTCGGAGTTATGTGCCAACTTTGTCCATTAGTACCATACCAAGCTATCAAAATCCACCCGTTACCTGTACATACCAAGACGTCCTCACCACCGTTTGGCAGCTGATCCGCCGCCAAAATCCAACTGACAGGTTGATGTTCTTGATCCTCTTCAAACCGGAAGAGTTTCGCCAGTGCATAAGACACCCGGCTAATCCTTGGCGGTTTGCGATTGTATACCGTCTTATTGCCACAGACCCGAAAATGATTCGGGCCGCACGGTTCTGTTAATCTATCCATTATGCTCCTTCCTCGGTTAAATCCGTGTTATCCTCAAATATTACGTTTTTCAGCGTTCCGCCTTTCACTGCTTCAATGGCATGTTGCTCACAAATTCGTACCGTCTTAGTCACCTTTTTTCCATTCTCGAAATGTGCCACAATGTCCATATCGAAATCCCTTCGATTCCAGCAGCCTTTACATTCGCAGAATCCCAATAACCCTTTTATGCTCATTGATTCTCATTCCTCCTTAAAATCAAACTCCATCTGGTCCGACAAGTCCGTATGCTCCAGGTTCCCACGGTCCAGGTCCTCCGGCGATCCCACAATTACCACAATGCAGGGATTACCCATGTCTGTTGCCGTGTACTGGGTCATGACCGGATAGTTAAGACGGCCAGTGTTGTCAACCACAATGATATCCACCAGGGCGTCACGGTCATATCGTTTCAAGTATGCCTGGAGCCGCTTGCTCTTCAGGGCCGGTTCCAGGTCATCGAGCGACATCTGACCGTCGCACTCGTAATGCTCCAATACCTCATTTCCCATCATCCTGATCCTCCTCTCCGTCCGGGTTAAACCTGACATAGCAGCACCCCGGAACTGTCAGCGTCCGCGGACTACCGTCGATATAATTGATGATCCCATCCTGACGCATTTTCACGAGCTTTTCGAAAACCGTGGAAGTGGACTTGTACCCCAGGCCAGCCGTGATATCCCTGACAGTGGGGGGATACCCGTTTTTCACCATGTACTCCGCGGCATAATCGACGATCCGCTGTTCAGTCTCCATCATGCTTGACCACCTTCTGTTCTGCCAGCAGCTCGCCCACCGCTTTCGCAAATTCCCGTTTCAGGGCCGGAATATTTTCGATCAACTCACCGTTTGAGACATGGCGCTTGATTCCGGTGTCCCGCCGATACCCTTCTTCGTAATTCGTGTACAGGACGCCTTTCTTTTTCAGCCTTCCCTTAACGAGGGTATAGGTGGCACAACCATAGTTGCTCTTGTCACCGCGTGCCTCGATCAACGGCTGAATGATCTCCTGCCGTGTCTTTCCCATCTCGGCCTCGGCTGCCATCCGGCGTCGTTCCATCTCCTTTCGGCTGTCCTCCTCCAGATTGGATAATACCGGCTCAAAAATGGATCTCCACTGTGGGCTATCGGAAACTGCGTCGAGGCAAGAAGCCCGCTCAATCCCAGGATGTGCGTTTCTGTATTCCTTGATGGCCTGTTCCGATACGAACCCGTACACATCCCGCATTTTGACATAGACACGCCGCAGCACGGTGTTAAAATCCGCATACAACTCCGGGTATTCCTTGACCATCTTGTCCACCCGGCGGCGCATCTCCACCTTCCAGTTAATTTCATCTGACACGCTGGGCTGTTTTTCCACCGGTGCCTTGACTGCACGCTTTTCCTGTGTCTGAGCTCCGCCCAACATGCTGATGATCTTATTTTCGCGATCCTGTACCATCCGAAATTTGGCGTCCAGTGTAGCCATTATGTCGGATCGCAGCTCCACAAATTTCTGGTCAATGTATGCCCTGTCCAAAAACAGGGCGCTCCTGTTAGTTGCCTTTCCCATAGTCTCCCATATCCTCTCTTAATTTTTTTGCTAAGTTCTGTTGGACTAACTTTTCGTAGTCCGTGTCACGCTGCGCAAAGTTGTGAAACTGATTAGGTTTGCTGCCTTTGGCGGTCAATTCCTGCCGCTGGCTCCTTGCCCAGTTTCTAACCGCAGCTCTCCAATCCTTCATTTTGTTTTTCCCAACCATCCAACCTTTGGACTCGTAAAAGTCCACAAAGGATTCCGCGCTGATCTTGTAGCCGTTTTGGCTGCAATACTCAGCCACATCCCCAACCGCAGGTGGGGAAAATGTTTTTTTATTATTATCTTTTACATTATCCTTTTCCTTTTCCTTATCCTTTTCCTTAGGTTCAGGTATGGTTAATGATTGGTTATCGTTTGGTTTGCGCTTGGTTACGGTTTGGTTATTTCTTGGTTCTTGATTGGTTTTCGGCCTACCGCCTTTGGTTCCGTTTTGGTATCGCCGGTTATTCGCGTCTATCTGAGGTTTTGCCATCAGGTAGATGCTCTTTGCGATCCCGGCGGATGAAGGTTCCAGGCCATCCAGGCCATAGTCCATAATCGCCCGTACACATGCCGCAAACTGCTCGTCCGGCAGCTCCTTGATTGCCTCGTAAAAGCTCCGGTAAAACACTACACTGTCTCTCATAACTCCACCCCGAACATGCTTAATTGTCCGGGCACGTCCTTGCTCTTACGGCCCACCACGAAACGCCTTGCGCCTCTTGTGGCTGCCCGTATCGACTGCATACGCCTGTCCTGCCTTGCCAACCACGCGGCGACTTCTTGTCGGCCCTGCGGCGTTGAATCCGGTATGTAATATCCGCCCTGTATTCCAAGGCTGATGATCACCTTATCATGTCTTAGGGCTTCTATCGCCTCCCGGACCAGCCTGTCCCTGTACCCAGTTATCCGGCTTAATTCTTCCCGGCTGAGGGCGTTTTCACGGCCTACCCGCAGGGCATTGTATACCACGCACTGGATAACTCTATAATCTTTCCGCTTTCGCATTCTGCCCTCCTTCCTGGGCCGGGTAAAGGAGGTATGTATAACAACCCGGCCCTGAAACTATGGTCAAAAAGTATACACCTAATACCGTGACATATTATGGAGGTATACCGTGTTCCTATAGATAATTGCGGCCAAACTCGGCCATAAACTCCTGGCGGCTGCCGTAATGCTCCTCATAGTATTTCTGGGCCATGCATTTCAGCTTGTCGTCAATTTTCAAATTCTCAGGCGTTCGCACAAACCGCGCGCCGTTCGGATGGAGGTCATACCGCAGCGGGATCACAAATCCTCTCCGTTCCGACTTGACCTTGTAGCCCTGGCGGCCTTCGAAAATATGATGCCGCTCAACGTATGGGCTGCCGGTATAATAGCAATGGTCCATATCGTCTGTGAAAACGCTCCACAATCTCTTAGCCATCCTGCACCCTCTTCCTGCGGTTCTGCTCGTATAGCGCCATCATCCGCTCCAACTCTTGGGGCGTCATCGTCTCGATTCCCAGGTCCTTGCACTCCTCCACCAGCCCGTTAATTAATGTGCTCATCTCGGCGGTGTCGTAAGTGCTGGAACCGCGCAGCATAAGGTATGTGCGAAAACTGCTCCCATCATTTGCGGTTTTCACCTGAGATGTGGGCTTGATGTGGAAAGTTTCAGCCTCCAGGGCCATCCGCTCCCCCTCATCATTATCTGGCACCACAACGTAGATCAGATCACCGTCAACCTCCACCAATTTCCCATACCGTCGCAACATCATGTTGTGCGCGCGGTTCTTTGATATCCCCGCAACTTCCGCCAACTTTGTCAGCAGCGACCAATAATAAGAGTTTGCGTCCAGGCTGCGCTTCCGGCGGTATACCTTGGCTGTGAGGGCCAGCAGCTTCCCGCTTAACCGTTCGATTTCCCCGCTTACGTCCTTGTCAACCTCGAACGTAAGGCGGAATCTTCCGGTCATCCAGTCTTTCGTGACGTCTTTCAATGTCCCCTTACAGTCCATGACTACCTCCCCGCCTCATTCCAGGGCAGCCCTTCCTCCGGGTCATCCGGCGGTACTGTGGCGGGATCGGGGGCTGTGGGCTTGTCCGGCTTGCTTTTCAAGATATCCATAGCCTCCCTGAATTGCTTCATGGTCATGTCATGGATATCTTTCAGACCGTACTTGGACAGCATACTCTTCCGTCCGATACCAGTCCGTGCAAGCTCCAGGAATAGGGTATTAATGTGCGCCTCCGTTACGAGGTCAGCCCTTGGTTCCTCTGGGTGAACATCATGCTGCCCAAGCTTATACACCACGCGATTGTTCTTACGGCGCTTGACCTCCAGCATATTGATATTGCGATTGGCATCGTAGCCTATCTTGGAGACGTAGAAACGATCATTGCAACCATATTTCTTACGGCTTCCATTCCTGTCTCCATTCTCATAGATTTCGCAATCATTATTACTGACCCAGATGGAGGGGGCCGTGTACAGCTCTCGGCCAATCCCCCAGTTGAAACACGCGCGCTTGAAACTGTCTGAGGCAAGCCCCTTCTCCTTCTCCGTGTTGCTCTCCGTGCCGGTATCCTCCTTCTCGATCCACTGGCCCTTCTCATCGTCCCATATGGATACGATACAGTTGGCGTTTTCCCGGCAGTGTCTCCGCTGCCATCCCATCGGGCCTACTGTCTCATCAAGGATATTCTGGTCCACTCTGGCGTCCTTATAGAGCAGGAGGGACACACCGTTCGCGGTAACTGTGGCAACACGGCAGTCAATTTCGTCCGCATTCAGTAACCGAAATTTAAGCGGTTTCATCCGCAATCACCTCCACCGTTTCATCCGATCGGAACGAAATGTCCGTTTTTGCGGAATCATACTTTCGGTAGTGTACGTCGGCCACAATATTATCCTTGGCCTGTCTAATGCCATCAACAACAAAACTTTGCCAGTTATCGTAATCTCCAAATTCCACCCGGATCACATGCCCGGGTTTCAATTCTGACGCTCTCATAATCATGTTCTACACCTCGCTATCTCGTTCGAAAAATTGTACTGCTCACTATCCGGCATATTGGCCGTTTGCGCTCTCCTTGTCCGGCTTGCGCGTTCCCGGCTCTGACACTCGTCACAGGTGCGTCCATCCTCGTCCAGGTAGCAGCCGCAGGTATCACACCGATAATACACGCTTCATCACCTCCAGATCATTGATCATCTGAAGCAAGTTATTCTGATCAATGTAGGTGTCCGATGTGTAATCCGCGGAGACATTTGCCCGCCATCCTTTTTCACATACTTCGACTGATACATTGGCTACGTGACCGGAAAACTTAAAAAATGCTGTAGGAAGATTTCCAGTAAGTTTTTCCTGCCGTCTGCCAAGGCCATTGATATCCAGCACCAAATCAAGCACACGGTGCACCTCAGCCCGGCGGCGCTTCTCAATTTTTCGCTTCAACCGTTTTTTCATCTTGATTTCCTCCAGTATTCCCCGTATAATAGGGGTGTGAAATATTATTTGTCTGGCCGATGTGGAGTTGCAGCTCCCGCGGCCTTTTTCGTGTCCCGCCGTTGCCCCAGCCGTAGGGGTTAAGCCCCAGCGCTGCGGCTGCGCGGTTGGTTCGGTTCTTCCTCCTGCCCATCCTGCGCCCCCTAAATCTGCGCCAGGGCCTTACAGCCAAGAATCCGGCCCGTATCATCCCGCACAAGATCATCCACAATATACAGGTCCTTGCGATCCGGCGCGGCCTGTGCGGTCAGAACCGATACAATGTAGACTACTCCATTCCGCTGATCCGGCAGTCCCTCCACGGCCCCGTATCCCGTCTTGCTCACCGGAATCCCGTTGATACTGTCCAGCGGTTCCCGTGTCTGCGCAGCCCGGGCCATACCGGATGACGGGATCACCTGCAATACAGATTCCCCAGCAGCGTCGTACACCATGATCTCGTGCGGTGTGAGATTAACGATGGTTGTCTGGCCGGACAAAAGGGATTCCAAATATTTCACTAACTCGGCCAGATTTAAACGCGATCCTGTAAAACAGGTATCTCCGTGATCGATGGAAAATGACATATAGTCCAGATTTCCCATCATATCCTCGGGGAAAATGCTTTCCGCATGTCCCACGAAAGTAACAGTAACGTTGTCGATTACCGTTTTCAGATAGCAGGAATCACAATCACCATCGCCATCGTAGTCAAAACCCAGTTTCATAAAGCTATTGAAAATCATATTCTGCTCCCGGCGGCGCAGCTCTTCAAAATCAGTCTCGCCGGATTCATCAAAAACCTTCTGGGCCTCTCTCGCCCAGCCTAACAACTTATCAACATCTTCTCGTTTCATTATGATCTCCTTCTCCCCTTATCCCTGGGGGCCGGGAATTATATCAGGTATAAGCCTACGGCCAATCCGGCCATGAAAAGCGCCATGCCCCACATTACTGCTGTTGCCACCGCAACCACTTGCCATATGATCCGCCACGGCCGCCGTGTCCGCTGGGGCATGTAGCGGATCGGGCCGGGTATGTCTCGTTTATGCATTGGGATCACCACCTTTCCAGCGGCCCGTCACCGGATGGCCCAGAAACCGCTCCAACTTATACCGGAAAATGTTGTACTCATTTTTCTCGCCGTTTCCAAGCGCTTCCTTGGGGATCACCTCACCCAGGTCCCACAGCTTACGTTTCATCCGCTCTCGGACCTTCTGGGCGGTGCAACCGATCTCCCGAGCGGCCTCCACGGCGTTAAAAATCTCTTTCACGGGTATCACCTCGCTTTCATATTGCGTTTTTTATCCCCCTGTCCTATACTGTACTTACAGGCGTTGCAGCGCCAAGTACAATTAGGGAAGGTTTTTTATGACGATTGACGAATATCAAAACAATGTACAGTTATTGCACAAAACCTTGGCCGATTTAAGTAGTCAACTTGAAAAATCGTATGCCCCCAAAATGAGTTTTTTTCAAAATGCCCTGTCGATCCTAATGGATTCAATGGAGCAAATCAAAGAACCATATACCAGGGCCGTCAATGAATCTAATGCTCTATACGAAAATGTAATAGCCCCATGTAGTAAAATTGGTATGGAGATATTCCAACAATTTGCAGCTAGCCTTTCATCTATTAATCAGTCCGATATTGCCCAGTCAATTATGGATATTGAAATATGCGATGATTTTGTTATAGTCCCTGAAACATTGATCCCTGACACATTTCAATATGAAGAGGTAAAACAGAAATCAGAAAAACCCCAGACTGAAAAATCTGCTGTAAAGCACCTGTCCTATGCCAATGCGCTTGCGCTCCTTGCAATCATCATTCCTCTTATATGTTGGCTGATCACCTGTAAAAGAGAAGATATCTCTTCGCGTCAAGAGCAATTACGTCATGCTGAAATTGTTGCTGTGCAAAATGAATCCAATCAACTTCTGGAAGAAGAAAACAAACTGCTTCAGGAACAAATAAAAATTGAAGAAAAACGTGTCGCATTTCTCTTGGCTATTTACCAGCAACTCCAAGAAGCTGATTCAGCTTCTCCAGATACTGAGTCGTGTTCTCAATATGCTCCCTTACGATCTGAGTTTGACGCTCTACTGAATCCCACAGAAGCTGATGATTCTGAAAACAACGTTGCTGCATCCAGCAACACTGTGCAGCCGTCAAAGCCTGAGTTACCATAATTATCAGAAGCCACATTTTCCATTCTGGAATATGTGGTTTTTTCTTATCCATACTCCTCCACCCCCCTTCCTTATATTCCGTCCTCTCGATTGTCAATGTGCTTCCGGAGAGCTAACCGGCCCGCCGTTCCGGCCGATCTGGAGTAAGCTTATTCTCACGCTTTCGCTCATCCGCTTTTGATTCTGCCTTTCCGAGAAAATAACCTTTATCAAACTCGGTCATCTTCGGAAGCGCCTCTGCAATGGTTTCAAGAATCTTTTTCTCTTTCTCGTTCACGTTCTCACCTCGCCTTCATTTTGTTGCTTACGTGACCATTATATGACTGATACAGTCATTTGTCAACACTTTTTTGCCTGTAACACACATTTTGTTGACAACCTGACTTTTTTGTTATATAATTAGTTTTAGAAAGTGAGGTAAATACCGTGAAAGAACGTATCAGAAAATTACGAAGGGCTTTGGATTTAACGCAACAAGAATTTGCGGATAAAATTGGGATGAAAAGAAATACCATAGCAAATTATGAGACTGGCCGTAATGATCCGAGCGCATCGGTTATATCATTAATATGTCGTGAATTTAATGCAAATGAAAACTGGTTACGAACCGGTGAAGGCGATATGTTTGTGCAGCGCACTCGCAACCAGATTATTACTGATTTTTTAGGTGATTTGATTATAGAGGAAGCTTCTTTCAAAAAACGACTGATCGAAGCCTTGGCTGAATTGGATGAAAGAGATTGGGAAGGGTTGGAAAAGCTTGCCAAGAAACTTATAAATAAAATGGACTAGGTTTTCGCCTAGCCCAAAAGTTTTTTCGCAAAACGGTACAGTAATTCCAGTTTCTCAAAATTGCTTGCTTTTTCAATAAGAGAAATTACCATTTTTTTCAACATTTCGATATCCATAATTATGTACCATCCTTTCCCCTGGCCCTGACTGGCCCTTCTATATATTGCAACGGCTTCGGATATCAGAATATACCACCGGTGGCGCATTTGTCCGGTATAACGGACAAATATAGACAAGTGTCTATTATGTACCCCGTTTAGGGGTTAATCAAGATTGAAAACAGGTCGCCAGGGGGCACGCCAAGTGCCAGGGAAAGTGAACACAATGTGCGTATGGTGGGATTGACTTTACCATCTTCAATTTGATTGATCTGGGTCTTGCTTACGCCTGATAGCTTGGAGAGTTCCCGATCTGTGAGATTCTTCCGGGTCCGAAGATCATACAGATGGTACTCGATTCGGTATTCTGGTATCAACGTTTCTACCTCCATGCGGTTAGTATTCGCATTCCGCGCGGAAGTATGTTCGAACATATGTTCTGTTTTCATTATAGAACATACGTTTGTATTTTGCAACAGGGGGTTATAACTTTTTACATTTATTTAGGAGGTGTACTTTGAGCATAAAAGGTTCCGCAGGAGAGCTTTTTTTAGGTAAGCAGGAGGCAACCATAATTACTTTTTGGGGAAATAAGATAAAAATACCCTATGACAATTTAAAACGTATTGATTATTCATATTTTAAATTCGGTGATGGCGGATATATCGATTTTGTTGATTTCACTAATCGGTCAAGAAGATTCGAATTTGCCAAAAAAGCAAATGATCCAGTTTCCAGGGCTATTACGTTCATGCAGGAAAATAATCCTGAGCTTGATTTTGTAGAGCATAACCCAAATGATTTGAAATTTTACCAAAAAAGTTGGTTTATACTGTTAATGCTCTTCTTTTGCTGTTTACCACTTGGATTATTTTTAATGTGGTATTATAAAAAAAATACCAAGTCCGTTAGAATATACTTAACCGTTTTTTTTACCATAATGTGGGGACTAGGTATATATGTACAATATCAAAACACTGTCACTGCAAAAAGTGAATTTCAGCAATCCTATGAGAATATAATGCAGTCCGTATATGACGAAGGTAACCACGTTGTTGAAAGCGTTTCTGAGCCCACGGTATATCCTGATACTTCTGACGAATCAGGCGTTGATAGTGGTGAAGTTTCGGAATACAATGTTGGAGATGTTTTTGAATCAAATGAAATTAAAATCATGTTCATTGATTCAGGGGATTACTCTACGGATAATGAATTTTTGCAGCCTGCATCAGGAAATAAATATATTTACGCTGAATTTTCTGTATATAATATTGGTGAATCAGATTATTCAGTTGGGTCTGTATCATTTGATTGCTATGCTGATGATACTCTATGTTCACAATCAATATTAACAGTAGACGATGCCATGAGTTCCATTGCGACCTTGTCACCTGATCGGAATATAAAAGGTAAAATTTACTATGAAGTTCCAAAAGACTCAAATAAAATAGAAATTGAGTTTGAAACAGATTTCTTATCACAAGATAAAGTATATTTTATCATAAAATAGCAAAAAAGCCCCTGCGCTACCAACGCAAGAGCTTTTAAGATAGGTACTATTGCCCGTTGCACGAACGGATGATATAATACCAGCTTGACATCTGTATTATATCACCCCGCAGTGCACCCGGTCAATGGGTGTATTTTTTATACTCATTTTTAGGGAGGTAGATATAATGTCAAGGCCAAAAAAGAAAAAGAGAACTTATCCACGACTGCCAAACAAATTCGGCAGTATCAAGAAACTAAGTGGGAACCGCACGAACCCTTATGGAGTGTACCCACCCACAACAGAATTTGACGAGGATGGACGGCCAAAGTCAGTCCCAGCCCTGGCCTACGTTGATGATTGGTATTATGGTTTCTCAATCCTTACAGCCTACCATGCCGGGACATACGTTCCGGGAGTTTATCCTCCCAAGCCAGCGCAAAAACTCACCGACATAGAGGGGTTGGATGAGGTCATAAAAAATCTGATCAACGACTACAGCAAACTGCGGTCTGCGCTTACTGGACAGGTTGAGCGGGTCCAAGGTCCAACATTCGCTGAGGTATACAAACGATTCTATAATTGGAAATATGTTTCATCAAAGAAAATGTATTCAGAAAGTTCAAAGAGTTCAGCAAAGGCAGCTTTCAAAAACTGTGCATCACTCCATGATCAGATTTTTGCAGACTTACGTTATAGTGATCTCCAAGCTGTAATTGACGGCTGCGAATTGAAACACGCTAGTTTAGAATTAATTTTGAATCTATTCCATCAGATGTACGCATATGCAGACATTGAGGGGCTATGCGAAAAGGACTATTCCGCCCACGTAAAAATCAATATTGAGGATGACGATGAGGGTGGGGAACCTTTTACTGAAGAAGAATTAAAAATTTTGTGGAAAAATGAAAAAAATCCTGAAATAGAATTGCTGTTGATTATGTGTTACTCTGGTTATCGAATTGCAGCATATAAGACGCTAAAAGTAAATCTCGATGACCAGTATTTTCAAGGAGGCTTGAAAACCAAGGCGGGAAAAGACCGTATTGTACCAATACATCCCGGAATCCTTACGCTGGTCAAGCGCCGTATTAAACGTGATGGTGGGCTATTAGTTTGCTCTGTTGGGAAATATCGGAAAAGTATGTATGGCGCATTAGAAATGCTCGGAATTGAAAAACACACTCCGCATGATTGTCGGCATACATTTTCTGCGCTATGCGAAAAGTATGAAGTTCAAGAAAATGATCGAAAAAGAATGCTGGGGCATTCTTTCGGAAACGATATTACGAACAAAACGTATGGTCACAGAAACCTGGAAGATTTACGAACAGAAATTTGCAAAATTAAAATTTGTCGCTAGCTTGTCACTATTGATCTATTTTTTTGCAGATATTTAAATGATTTATAAGCACTAACAAAAACGTTGTTTTTCCCTTATTTTACATGGGTTTTATGTGATTTTCGCATAAATCAAAAGATTAAACAGATTCCGAATGATTTTAAAGAAATGTTAAGGGTATTGAAAACTGTGCGTGACTTAATCACAGAAATCCCTCTTTTCATGTGGTATCCTTAACTCAACAAATCAAACAACCAACACATTCGGAGGGATAAACATATGACACTCGAACATTTAAGCAAAGCAAATTTTAACGAAAAGACAAATTCCGCAGATCACGTTGTAGTGGTGGACTTCTTCGCCACCTGGTGCGGCCCCTGCAAAATGCTGGCGCCGGTTCTGGAAAAAGCAGCCGAAGAATTGACCAATGTACAGTTCTACAAAGTAGACATCGATGAGGAAATGGAGCTGGCCAACCAGTATAAAATCATGACCGTCCCCACCCTTCTCTTCTTTAAAGACGGTAAGCTGGTGTTCCAGAACAGCGGTGTAATCAGCCGCAAACAGTTGGAATCCATGCTGGAGCGTTTGGGCTGATATGGCGCCTAAACGTCTGGCGGCAGTCGACACGGCGCGATGCGTCGCCTGCGGCTGCTGCGTGAAGGTCTGCCCCCGCCGCGCCATCTGTATTTCAAACGGATATTACGCGTCGGTGGATCCGGCCTTATGCGTGGGCTGCGGCAAATGTGAGAAGGAATGCCCGGCCTGCATTATTTCCATGAACGCCCGAGAGGCGGCAGAGGGAGGTATGGCATGAAGAAAAAATGGTCCGACTACCTCTGGATCGCCTCCCTTACTTACCTGATTTTGGGATTTTTTAACATTTTGTTCGCCTGGCTGGGACTGATCTGTTTTATTGTCCCCATCGTCATCTCCCTGGTGACCGGGAGCAAGGCTTACTGCCACACCTACTGTGGCCGTGGCCAGCTCTTTGCTCTGCTGGGCCGCAAATTACATCTGTCCGGCTGCCGCCCTGCCCCCGCATGGCTCAGCTCCAAGGGATTCCGCTACGGATTCCTGGCCTTTTTTATGGTCATGTTCGGGCAGATGCTTTTCAACACCGCGCTGGTCTTTAAGGGTGCCCGGGATCTGCGCCAGGTGGTGACTCTGCTGTGGACCTTCCGCCTGCCCTGGCAGCAGGCCTACCACATTACCGGACTCCCCCTGTGGGTTTCCCAGTTTGCCTTTGGCTTTTATAGCGTGATGCTCACCTCCACCATCCTGGGGCTGATCACCATGGTGCTGTTCAAGCCCCGTTCCTGGTGCGTCTACTGCCCTATGGGCACCATGACCCAGATGATCTGCAAGGCCAAGGCCCGCGATTAGCGGCGGCCTTTGTATTTTGCCAACCTTTTTCTAACTTCTTCTAAAATATACATGCAACCCAGACAGGGCGGCGGCTGTTCCGATTATGGAATTGCCGCCGCCCTGTCTGAGTTTTTCCGGGCAGCCTTGCATTTCGCAGCCCCCGCCCTTATAATAGTTTTAACGGATAATTTACGGCTGTCAGCCGGTCCTGCAAAGCAAATGACAATTTTTCCCAGCAAGGAGCATATCATATGGAATTACATGTTATCGATGAGAACTTCACGGTCTGCAAGCTGGAGGACTGCTCCGGCGTCGATCCAAACACGCCCTGGTGTTTTCTCAGCAGAACCGACGAAGAGATTTCCCTGGTCTGTCCCACCGGCCGGGTTCCGGCAAACACGCTGGTCCGCGAGGACGGATGGCGGGCGTTTCGCGTGCAGGGCGTGCTGGATTTCTCCCTGGTGGGCATACTGGCTCAAATCTCCGGAATACTGGCGGAGGGCAAAATCAGCCTCTTTGCCGTCTCCACCTACAATACCGACTACATTCTGATAAAGGAACCGGAGTTCGGCCGGGCGCTGGCGCTTTTGGAGCAGAGCGGCTGCCGAATCCATTGATTTTCCAACCATAAGGAGGTAATTTCAGCATGACGGATATCCCATCTATTTTAGCGGAGCACTACCCGTTCTGGGAACATTTAAAAGCGGATGAGCAGCATGCCTTTGTGTCCTGTTCCATGATCCGCGGTTATGAAAAGGGCAGCTTTGTGCGCAGCGACTGCGACGAGTGCCTGGGAGTTCTGCTGGTGCTCTCCGGCGAGCTGCGCATCTACATCCAGTCCGACGAGGGACGGGAGGTGACCCTGTTCCGAGTAGGACCGGGAGAACTCTGCACGCTCTCCGCCTCCTGCGTCATGTCGGAAATCACCTTCGACATCTATGTGGAGGCCGCGGAGCCAAGTCAGGTGCTGATCACCCGGGCCGGCTGCGTCCACCGTTTTATGGAAACCAATATCTACGTGGAAAATTTCATCTACAAACAGACGGCCGAACGCTTCTCCGACGTGATGTGGGCCATCAGCCAGATTCTGTTTTCCAGCTTTGACAAGCGTCTGGCCTCCTACCTGGAGGATGAGCGCCGCCGAAGCGGCTCCACCGCCATCACCGCCACCCACGACCAGATCGCCAAAAATCTGGGCAGCGCCCGGGAAGTAGTCTCCCGCATGTTGAAATATTTTGAGAAGGAAGGGCTGGTGTCCCTCTCCCGCGGCACGGTGACCATCACCGATATCCCGCGGTTAAAGGCTCTGACCGCGTAGGGGCGGCGGGCTTTTCCTCCCCGCCCTCTTTAAACAGACGGATCAATTCCCTGGCCCCCCGGGCCAGGAATTTGTTTTTATGGTAGATAACGCAGAATTTCCGTTCCATGGATAGTCCCTCCACCGTAAATTCCGCGATATTCCCGCGCTCCACCCCCTCTGCGGCCAGGGAGGCCGGAAGCACGGAAAGCCCGAAACCGGCCGCCACCCCGTGGATGATGGCCTGATTGCTGGTGCTCTGCCAGGCGATGCGGATATCCAGCTCATGGGCGGCCGCCAGGCCGTCGAAAATCTCCCGCCCGGCGCTGCCCTTCTCCCGCAGAATAAAGCTCTCGCTCTGCAGATCCCCCAGCTTCACGCCCTGTTTCCCGGCAAACCGGTGTCCCGGCGGGCAGACAAAGGCCAGTCTGTCCCCGTGGAAGCTCTCGCTGTTGATGTAGCGGCTGTGGGCGATGCCTTCGATCACGCCGAGATCGATCTCATTGGAGAGAACGCACTTCTCGATGTTGTTGGAATTCTCAATTCTGGCCTCCACCCGCAGCTCCGGATAAAGGCGGGTCAGCTCCTTCACATATCCGGGCAGCAGAAACGTACCAACAGTGATGCTGGTGCCCACCCGCAGCGTTCCGCTCATATCCGGGTTGCGCACCTCCTGCTCCATCTCGTCGAACAACGCGATAATGTGCCTGGCGTATTCCAACACCTGGTGCCCCGCCTCTGTCAGAAACAGCTTCTTGGAGATGCGGTCAAACAGCTTAACGCCATAGTATTCCTCCATTTCCCGGATTGCCAGGCTGACCGACGGCTGGGCCGTAAACAGCCGGTTCGCCGCCCCGGTCATGCTTCCGGCCTCGCACACAGTCAGAAAAATCCTCAGATGCCGCAGCGTCACATTCATTTCCTCCAATTCATATCGAATTCATTATATATATTATAAAATTATACTATTTTACATATGGATTTACAAGTTCTATAGTAGATACAGCGATAAGGCTCCGTCCGCCCTTGCGGCGCGCCGGTTGCCGGATCATGCAGTGGAATAAATATCCCGAACAGGGAAGGAAAACGGAGATGATTTCTATGACAGCCCAGGAAGCCATCCGGCCTCATGAGAACGAGAGCCGAAAAAAGATATTGTTAAAACTGTTTATTTCCAACCTCTACCTCAGCACCTTTACCTTCGGCGGCGGCTATGTGATCGTCACGCTGATGAAGAAAAAATTTGTGGACCAGTACCACTGGATCGATGATCAGGAAATGCTGGATCTGGTAGCCATCGCTCAGTCCTGCCCCGGGCCCATCGCGGTAAACGGAGCCATCGTGGTGGGCTACCAGCTGGCGCGGGTTCCCGGGCTGATCATCTCGGTGTTAGCCACCGTGATTCCTCCCTTCACCATCCTCTCCCTGATCTCCCTGTGTTACACCGCGTTCCGCAGCAACCCCTACGTGGGCTGGATGTTAAACGGCATGCAGTCCGGCGTGGCCGCGGTGATCGCCCAGGTGGTGCTGGAAATGACTCAGGGCCTGGTGAAGCAGCGCAGCTGGAGTTCCATGGTCGTGCTGGTAATCGCGTTCGTTGCCAGCTATGTATTTAACGTCAACGCAGCCCTGATTATTCTCGCCTGCGCCGTTCTCGGTCTTTTGACTCGCAAAAAAGGAGGTGCTGAGAACAAATGAACATTTACCTTCAGCTTTTCATCAGCTTTGTACAGATCGGAGCGTTAAGCTTCGGCGGCGGCTACGCCGCAATGCCGTTGATCCAGCAGCAGGTCGTCACGCTCCACGGCTGGCTTTCCCCCGCCGAATTCACGGACCTGATCACCATCTCCCAGATGACCCCGGGCCCCATCGCCATCAACTCCGCCACCTTCGTGGGCACCAGGATCGCTGGCTTTGGGGGAGCGGTCGCCGCTACCGTGGGCTGCGTGCTTCCCTCCTGCCTGCTGGTTTCCCTGCTGGCCTGGGCCTATCTGAAGTACCGCAACCTCACGCTGATCCAGCAGGTCCTCACCGCCCTGCGTCCGGCCGTGATCGCCATGATCGCCTCCGCAGGCGTGAGCATCCTGGTCACGGCCCTCTGGCCCCAGGCAATCACCGTTTCCGGCTCCCTGTCCCAGATTCTAGGAACAGCGCTCCGGTCCGCCAACCTGCGCGCCTTCCTCATTTTCCTGGGCGCCATGGTGCTGCTGGTGCGCTTCAAACGCAATCCCATCCAGGTGATGCTTCTGTCCGGCATGGTGGAAGTGGCTTACCAGCTGGCGATGCGGGCGCTGCCGGGTATTGCGTAGGCGCCGGTCCACGCACCTCCCGCCATTACCTCCCGGCTCTCACGCCTCCCGGCCGTGCTCCTTAAGCCACGCCCTCCTCTGCCGGTAATCCGGCAATACCCGCTCCACCTCCGCCCAGAAGCGGTCGGAGTGGTTCATCTCCTTCCGGTGGGCCAGCTCGTGCACCACCACGTAATCCAGGATTTCCGGCGGCATTAAAATCAGTTTCCAATGGAAATTCAGATTCCCCTCGGCGCTGCAGCTGCCCCACCTGGTTTTGGCCGCCCGGATGGAGATGCGGCCGTAGGTCACGCCCATGCGGCGGGCGAAATAGGCGGTGCGCCAGGCGATCCGCTTGCGCGCCTGTTCCCGGTACCACCGTTCCAGAGCCGGGTCCCCCTCGTAGTCCCGGGGCCCGCGCTCCTCCTCAGCCCGCCGCCTGTCCTGCATGAGGAACCATTTCTCCACAATCCACTCCCGGCGCTCCTCCACAAACTCTTTCACCGCCTGATCCGGCATACGCCTGGGAACTCTGGCCAGCACCGAACCGTCGGCCTTTACCTCCAGCCCCAGAGTCCTGCGGGCGGAGTAAACCACTTCCACCTGAATCGCGCCCTCCTCCCGGCCATCGCTCCAGCTCAGACATATCTGTTTTATCACAGCCTCCGGCCTCCTTTCCCGTTTATTTCCCCATCTATTGCATTATAGCGGATATCCCGGCGT
>OJKJ01000141.1_pt1 | contig 57266 bp, 53 predicted proteins | sample 1596491 | NCBI WGS metagenome assembly OJKJ01 (sample SAMEA4350160, study PRJEB24818) | metagenome | biome: human; feature: gut; material: faeces | place: Denmark | collected 2013-09
GTCGACAACCGGTGCGCAATCACGAAACACGTCTTCCCCTCCATCAGCTTCCGCATGGCTTCCTGGATCTGGATCTCCGTCCTGGTATCCACGTTGGAGGTCGCCTCGTCAAGAATCAGCATCCTCGCCTCCAGCAGCATAGCACGCGCTATGGTCAGCAGCTGCTTCTGCCCTTTTGATATATTCGTCCCGTCATCTGTCAGAATCGTATCATAGCCTTCCGGGAGGCGCTTGATAAACGAGTGGATCCTGGCCGCCTTCGCCGCCGCCACGACCTCCTCCATCGTAGCCCCCTCTTTTCCGTATGCCAGATTCTCATAGATGCTTCCGTGGAACAGCCACGTATCCTGCAGCACCATGGCGTATGATTTCCTGAGACTCTTTCTCGTCACCTCCCGGATCTCATGGCCATCCACCCGGATTTCCCCGGAATTCGGGTCATAAAAACGCATCAGGAGGTTGATCAGTGTCGTTTTCCCCGCGCCCGTGGGGCCCACAACCGCAATAAGTCTGCCCTGCTCCGCCTTCAGGGAAAGGTCGTGCAAAATAATCCGGTCCTTTTCATATCCGAAATCCACATGGGACAGCTCGACCTCTCCCCGGACTTCCTCCCCCTCGCGTCCCAGCTCTGCGGCGCCGGGCGCATCTGCCGTCTCCGGTATCTCATCCATCAGCACAAACACCCGCTCCGCCGCGGCCAGCGCAGACTGCAGGTCGCTCATAATGTTGGCAGCCTCATTGATCGGGCCGGAAAACTTTCTAGAATATAGTACGAAAGAAGAGATCTGCCCTACCGTCATGTAGCCGACGAGATAGAGGAGCGCGCCGAATACACTGATTAAGGACAACGAGAGATTATTGATAAAATTCACCATAGGCCCTACCACACTGCCGTAGTATTCCGCCCTGTAATACGTCTCCACGGCGTCCTTATTCCTCTCCGCAAATTTCTGAATGACATTTTCCTCCTGACAGTAGGCCTTTAAGGTCTTCTGTCCGGTTACCATCTCTTCCACAAAACCGTTTAAATTCCCCAGACTCGCCGATCTCGCACGGAAGAGCGGGCGTGTCTTACCCGCTATAAACTTCGTAATACAGGCAGACAGCGGCACCGTAAACGCAAATACCAGCACCAGTCTCGGCGATATGACCACCATCATGTAAAGGGCGCCTCCCACCGTGATCACCGTGGTTAAAATCTGTATCAGATCACTGGACAGTGACTCATTAACCGTGTCGATGTCATAGGAAATACGGCTGATGATATCTCCCGTCTGATGAAGGTCGTAATACCCCGCGGGCAGAGCCAGCATCTTGTCAAATACGTCCTTTCTCATCCGGTATACCACTTTCCGGCTGATGGTAATCATCAGAACCGAAAGCGCATAGGACAGCACCGAGGAAATCACGTAAAATGCCGCCATCCATCCGGCATAATGGAAAACTCTCGAAAATTCCACCTTCCCCATACCCGGCTCGATGGCGTCAATGGCATAGCCCGAAAGCATGGGCCCCACCAAAGCCAGCAAATTGCTTCCCACCGTCATGATAAAAGCCAGGAGCAGGAGCCATTTATACTGAATCATATAGCGTCCGAGGCGGAGAATCGTGTGCTTTCTCTGAACCAGAGTGCGTCCCTGCGACTCATTATATGCGGCCTCCAGCCGTTTTTCACTTCTGCTGCGTGCAGCCATGGTCCCGCCCCCTTATATTCCCATCTGGGATTTTCCAATTTCCCGGTAAATTTCACACGTCTCCATCAGCTCCTGATGCGTCCCGTAACCGATCATCTGTCCATCCTCCAGCACCATGATGTGATCCGAATTCATGATGGAACTGATTCTCTGGGCGATGATCACGCAGGTCGTCTCCGCAAAATGTTCCCTCAGCTCCTTCCGAAGCGCCGCGTCCGTCTTATAATCCAGCGCACTGGAGGAATCGTCCAGGATCAGAATATCCGGTTTGGCAGCCAGCGCCCGGGCAATCAGAATTCTCTGCTTCTGCCCGCCGCTTAAATTGGCCCCCTTGATATCCAGCTGCGCTGAAATACCGCCTTTTTCCTCCACAAACTCACTGGCCCGGCCGTAAAGAACCGCTTCCATGACCGCTTCCTCACTGAGCTCCCTGCCCATATTGATATTTTCCATAATGGTATCTTCAAATATCGTATCATTCTGAAATACGGTTCCGAAACGCTTTCTCAGCTCATGAAGCCCCATGGTGCGCACATTTTTTCCATCAATGCGGACCGCGCCCTGATCGGCATCGTAAAAACGCATCAGCAGGTTCACGATCGTCGTCTTTCCCGCTCCCGTGGCGCCTATAATCCCCAGCGTCTCGCCCCGCTTCAGCCGAAAACTGATGTCCTCCAGGTTATTTTCAACCTTATTATAGGAAAAGGATACGTGATCAAATTCCACGTGGACTGCACCATTCTCCTCGCCAGTCCCCGCTTTTTTCTCCGTTCCTGTCTCGGTCTCCCACGCGGATTCCTCCTCAGCTTCCATCTCCTGGAGAACCAGCTCCTGATCCGCGTCCAGTACCTTCACAATACGCGAGGCCGAAGCCGCAGCCTTCGAAATCATGATAAACAGCCTGGAAATGGACATCAGCGCATTCAGAATGATCGTAAAATACGTCATGAACGCCAGTATTTTTCCGACCTCCGAAGTCCCCTGGTTCACCCGGCAGGCTCCGGCCAGAATAACTGCCACAAGCCCCAGATTTAAAAGCACATTCATCACAGGATTGGTGATGCTGGTGGTCACCGTAGCCTTCCGCTCCCAGTCCACCACCTCCCGGTTCGCCCGGTCAAAACGCTCCCGCTCATACGATTCCTTAGACAGCGCCTTAATCACACGGATACCCGCAATATCTTCCCGGATCAGCCGCACAAACCGGTCCACCCGCTCCTGCAGAACGGAGAACATGGGAATCGTCTTCCTTGAGACCACCACCACGACAATCGTAAGAAGCGGAAGAACCGCCAGCAGGATACACGCCAGTACCGGATCCAGCGCCATAGTCATGGTAATGCCGCCGATTAAGAGGATCGGCGCCCGTACTCCCAGCCGCTGGACTCTTCCGAGCATCTGATGAACGTTGTACGTATCGCTGGTCAGCCTGGATATCAGAGACGGCCTGGTGAAATGGTCGATTTGAGTGTTGGATAAGCGGCTCACCTTCTCGAATAAATCTCCCCGTATCGTCTCGATGGCGCTGCTGGCCACCCGGGATGCCATCCGGTTCGCCGCGACGCTGAACACCACCGCCAGAATCGAACAGAAAATCATGAAAAATCCCCACAAAAATATTTCCGGCCTCTGGTTTGCCGGAATCACCGTATCGATCATATAAGCCAGTGTCCACGGAAGAAATAAATCCATCAGCGTACCTGTAAACTTAATCAAAAAGCCGATCGCCATACGCAGATAATACGGTTTTAAATAATATGAAAATATCTTCTTCATACTTCTACCTCGCCCAATGCCTCCATTATACAGGATTCAGCTGAAGCGTGCAAGAATCCGATCACTTTCCTATTGCACGAAAAACCGCCGTCCCACGGCCATACCAGCCGCAGGACAACGGTTCTCCTGCACCTCTTCTTACTGTTCGCTTTCCTGCTTCGGCGGGCGGTTCACTGCCAAAGGCAGATTAATTCCCACCGGATTTAAGATAATACCGATAGCATCGCCTGCCAGCACCTGGGAAACCTTCTCCGCCGGTACGATTACCGGCCGCAGCTGGTCTTCCCGGTTAAACTTCTGGAATTCCAGAATATCTGTAAATGCCGCCTGATAGACATCTCCGTTCTTCATCTTTACCAGCGGGATTCCATTGCCCTCTTTCTGTATGGCAAGAATGAAAGTCCCCTTCCGGAAATGCATCTCGATCTCTTCCTGCAGTTCCATGAGTCTGGAATTCATCTCCGGTCCCGGCTGCCTTCTCGCCTCCTGCATATAATAAAGAGCAGTTAAATGCAGCGCCGGATTCTCCACCCAGACCTTGTCCTCCTCGCCAGGCTCGTCTCCTCTCCGTCTGACGAACTCCTCCAGCTGGATGAGCTCCTCTTTCCCTGAATCTGCTACGAAAATAGCGTTTACTCCCATTGTATACAGATTCGTATAGAATAAAAGCAGCTGTTTATTTTCCAGTTTAACGATGCTCACCGGGATCTTTTCCCCAGCCAGGCTCTTTGCCTTGGCTTCCGCCTCCTCCGGCTTAAAAAACACCAGAACCTCATCGTCAAATGTCTCCGGATCACACACGACATACGGCAGCTTCGTACATGCAGAAACCACCACATACAGGGCCTTCGTGTCTCTCAAACGCCCCAGCACTGCCTGCTTGTCTGTCTGTGCGCCATTCTTTCCTTCGTTATCCATGGGTATTTCTCCTTCTCTCTGATCAATCCTATCGTTCCGCTTTGCCATGATCCGGCTTAAGCCTCATCCTTCTTTGTCATCGCTTCCCGTTCCTTCTTAAGCTCTTCGTACAGAGCGTAAAAAGTCCAGCCGCAGTTTGTCTCCGTGACCACTGCCTTTAACTCAACCTTCGGCACACCGGCCCGGCGCAGTCCCGCGAGCAGGTCGTCGATCCGCCGGTTCGTAAAATTCTTCATAACCAGCATCTCTTCCTCCAGCTCCGGAAGCACAGTTCCCTCTTCCGTCTCCCGCTCATCAAATCCATCGAAACCAGCCAGATAACCAACCGTCTGCCCGGTCTGTTCCGGTGTAATATTCTTTATCCGGATGCCCATGCGGATCAGAACACCCTTTAATTTTGCCGCTTTCGACGCGTTGCCAGCCTCTTTCTCTCTCTCCGGCTGATAATACAGAACCATCTCTTTCGCCGCCACGCCTCTTCCTCCTGTTCCTAAAGCAGATGTTTTCTTAATTCTTCCCCGCTCAGAGGGCTTAAATACGCAGGCGCGATATCAAATACCGTTTTACAGCCCGCCGCGCCTTCCTTACTCAGACGGTAAGCCGCTCTCGCATACGCCACGATGACGGAGGCCGTGAACTCAGGGTTCGAATCCAGCTTCAGGCTGTACTCGATCACATGGCTGTGCTCATTCTCCCATCCCGTCTTTCCGGTGCGTATCACAAAACCTCCGTGAGGAATTCCCTTATGATCTCTCATGAGCTCTTCCTCACTGATAAACCGGACCGTCGTATCGTAATCGGCGAAATAGTTGGGCATCGTCACAATCTCTTCCTCGATCCGCTTTAAATCAGCCCCTTCTTCCGCCACCACAAAGCATTCTCTCGTATGCTTCTGTCTCGTAGTCAGCTCCGGATTCTCTCCATCTCTCACAGCCTTCAGCGCGGCCTCAACCGGCACCGTATACTGTCTGGCGTCCTTCACGCCTTCCACGCGGCGAATCGCATCAGAATGCCCCTGACTGACGCCCCGGCCCCAGAAGGTATAATCATTGCCCTCCGGCAGAACGGCATTGCCATACAGACGATTCAGGGAAAACATTCCCGGGTCCCAGCCCACAGAGATAATTCCCACGTGGCCGCCCTCCTTCGCCGCCGCGTCCACCGCCTCAAAATGCTCCGGTATCCTGGCATGTGTATCAAAACTGTCAACGACATTAAAACACTTTGCAAACTCCGGCGTCTGAACCGGCAGATCTGTAGCACTCCCGCCGCATAAGATCATCACATCGATCTCGTCCTTCATGGACTCCGCCTCCTGGACAGAACAAACCTTCACCCCGGGCGTCAGAATGTTCAAAGACTCTTTATCTCTCCTCGTAAAGACTGCCGCCAATTCCATATCCGGGTTATGCTTAACCGCGCACTCCACGCCCTTACCGAGATTCCCATATCCTAATATACCAATTTTGATTGTCATATTCGTACTTCCTCTCCTTGTTATGAACTATCTAAAAGCTATCCCCATTATAACCTGCCTGTCCCCCATATGTAAATTGCTTTTTTCAGCCCCTCACACAAAACAAAGCCGCATGGTGTCCAACCGGCACCCCATGCGGCTCCTAACTTTCAACCTTCACTTCTCTGCTACCAATCCCAACTTTAACATCAGGCCAGTGCGGCCTCTTCTTCCGGCATCTCTAATGCGGTCGTCTCATACTTGTCCAGGATTACTCTCTGAATCATGTCACGGGTATTCGAATTAATCGGGTGTGCGATGTCGCGGTATTCTCCGTCTGCCGCCTTGCGGCTCGGCATGGCGATAAACAACCCCTTTTCTCCCTCAATTACTTTGATATCATGGATTACAAATTCATTATCCAGTGTAATTGATACGATGGCCTTCATCTTTCCTTCTTTTTCGATACGTCTTACCCTAACATCTGTAATCTGCATGTCAAAACCCCTTCCCGTCACATTACCTATAATGTGTATCTTTCGTTTTTCTCTACGACAATTTTAATATTGTCCGGTGTACCTATGTAAGTCGTATTGGCGCGGATTGTATCCCGGCTTTCTACTATGCAGTTCTCAATAACCGTATTGTCCCCGATATACACATCATTTAAAATGATGGAATTCTTAATCACACAGTTATTGCCGATATAGGCTTTTTTAAACAGAACGGAATTCTCAACTACCCCATTGATGATGCTTCCGCTGGATACCAGGCTGTTCTTCACTACTGCGCCAGGATTATACTTTGCCGGCGGCAGATCGTCGATCTTGGAGTATACATCCGGATACTGACGGAAGAAGTAATCTCTGACTTCCGGTTTTAAGAAATCCATGTTTGTTCTGTAGTAGGATTCTACGGAAGCGATATTTCTCCAGTAGGAATCCATCTTGTACGCATAGATTCTCTTTAAATTCTTATATCTCACCAGAATATCATTGACAAAGTCGTAGCGGTCTTCCATCGCGCAGCGCTCGATCAGCTCAATCAGCTGACGTCTTCTGATCACATAGATGCCGCACGATACGGTATTGGAGGAAGCCACCATGGGTTTCTCCTCAAAATCGGTAATTCTGCCGTCCTCGTTGGTTCCCACCAGACCGAAACGGGTTACGTCCTCTCCCTCAGGAAGGTCCGTGCAGACTACGGTGATATCGGCCTTTTTCTCAATATGATACTCGAGCACCTTGCCGTAATCCAGTTTATAGATACCATCACCGGCCGAGATGACCACGTACGGTTCATGGCTGTTCTTTAAGAAGGTAAGATTCTGATATAATGCGTCGGCAGTTCCACGGTACCAGTCACTGCTTTCCGCTGTAATGGTTGGCGTGAATACGAATAAACCGCCCTGTTTTCTTCCGAAATCCCACCATTTGGAAGAACTTAAGTGCAGATGAAGAGACCTGGAATTATACTGGGTCAACACTGCCACGTTCTGAATATGGGAATTCGTCATATTGCTCAGTGCAAAATCTATGCTGCGGTAGCTGCCTGCGATCGGCATGGCTGCAATCGCCCTCTTGTTGGACAATTCCCGCATTCTCTTACTGTTACCGCCTGCTAATACAATTCCTATTGCTCTCATCGCATACCACCTGCCTTTATGATGTAATCTCCGCTTGCCAGTAATCCGTCGGGATAGTCCTCTACGATCGTCTCCCCTACAACGGCGGTGTTCTTTCCAACCTTTACATTATCCGGGATAATAGAGTTCTCACCCACGGTAACCAGGTCAAACTGGTATACCTTCGGGTCATACTTGCTCGGTGCGTATTCACCCACGCCGAGTGCGACGTTTGATCCAATCTTGACATTCTCAGCGATGACAGCCTTATCGACTACGGAACCGGCGCCAATCACGCTCTCACGCATGATGATGGAATCCCGGATCACGGCGCCTTTTGCTATGGTAACACCCGCGCCGATCACAGAGTTATGGACTTCTCCAAATATCTCGGAGCCCTCTCCGATGATGCTTCTCTCAATCACTGCATCCTCCGATACATACTGAGGCGGAATGATATCACTCTTGGTATAAATCTTCCAGTATTCCTCATATAAATTGAATTCAGGAATAATGTCGATTAACTCCATGTTGGCTTCCCAATAAGAACCTAAAGTACCTACGTCCTTCCAGTAGCCATTGTACTCATAAGCAAATATCCTCTGTCCGGCTGCATGGCAGTACGGAATGATATGCTTGCCAAAGTCACAGCCCGGTTCCTCTGACATCTTAATCAAGGCTTCTTTCAGTACTTTCCAGCTGAATATGTAAATACCCATGGAGGCCAGGTTGCTTCTCGGGTTCGCCGGCTTCTCCTCAAACTCCGTGATACGGTTGTTCTCATCGGTAATTACAATTCCGAAACGGCTGGCTTCCTCAATCGGTACCGGCATGGCAGCAATGGTGATATCTGCATTATTCGCTTTGTGATACTCAAGCATAACCTCATAATCCATCTTATAGATGTGGTCTCCTGAGAGGATTAACACATAGTCCGGGTTATACGTCTCCATAAACTCCAGATTCTGGTAGATCGCATTGGCTGTACCGGTATACCAGTCGCTGCCTTTGCTCTTCTCATAAGGTGGGAGAACAGTTACTCCACCCACATTACGGTCCAAATCCCACGGAATACCGATCCCGATATGGGTGTTTAAACGTAATGGCTGATACTGTGTCAAAACTCCGACCGTATCAACTCCCGAATTGATGCAGTTGCTGAGCGGGAAATCAATAATACGGTATTTCCCGCCAAACGATACTGCTGGTTTGGCTACCTTCTGTGTCAGTACACCTAAACGGCTTCCCTGGCCGCCTGCCAAAAGCATGGCAATCATTTCTTTTTTAATCACGTTATCACCTCTTGCTGTTAGAATTTTATTGTACTAGCATTATACCACACATTTGAAAAATAGTGAACAAATTTTTGAAATATTATTATACTTTTTTGTGCATTTTCCGACATTTTTCCATAAATATGGTTTTCTTTTACATTTCATGCCAGATATAGTGTTTTTACACAGTCTCCCCCTTGAATCGCAGCCCAAAATACAGTATAATCTTAATAAGTATGCGATCATATCAAAAGGAGAAATCATTATGGATTTAGTGACAGTAAGGCAAATATATAAGGACAGGGAGCAGTATTTAAACAAAGAGATTTCCATCGGCGGCTGGGTCAGAAGCCTTAGAGATTCCAAGGCTTTCGGCTTCATCGTCCTAAGCGACGGTACCTATTTTGAGACACTTCAGGTGGTCTACCACGACACCATGGAGAACTTTTCAGAAATATCCAAACTGAGTGTTGGAACCGCCCTGATTATAAAAGGTACCCTGGTTGCTACACCGGAAGCCAAGCAGCCATTCGAGATTCAGGCGACAGAAATCGTCATCGAAGGTGCTTCTTCGCCAGATTACCCTTTACAGAAAAAACGACACAGTTTTGAGTATTTAAGGACCATCTCTCATTTACGTCCCCGCACCAATACCTTCCAGGCGGTATTTCGTGTCCGTTCCTTAATCGCCTATGCGATCCACCAGTTCTTCCAGGAGCGTGATTTTGTGTATGTACACACCCCGCTCATCACGGGAAGCGACTGTGAAGGCGCGGGCGAGATGTTCCAGGTGACGACGCTTGACTTAAACGACATTCCGAAGACCGACGAAGGGAAAGTGGATTTCAGCCAGGACTTCTTCTGCAAACCGACCAACTTAACCGTAAGCGGCCAGTTGAACGCAGAGACGTATGCCATGGCCTTCCGCAATGTCTATACCTTCGGACCAACCTTCCGCGCGGAGAATTCCAACACGACCCGCCACGCTGCCGAGTTCTGGATGATCGAACCGGAGATGGCATTCGCCGATTTAAACGACGACATGGAGCTGGCAGAGTCCATGTTAAAATACGTGATCCGCTACGTACTGGAGCATGCTCCGGAAGAGATGAGCTTCTTCAGCCAGTTCGTGGATAAGGGCCTTTTAGACCGTCTCCACAACGTATTAAATTCCGAATTTGCCCATGTTACCTACACCGAGGCCGTAGAGCTTTTAGAGAAGCACAACGACGAGTTCGACTACAAGGTATTCTGGGGCTGTGATCTGCAGACCGAGCACGAGCGCTATTTAACAGAGCAGCTCTTCAAAAAACCGGTCTTCGTAACCGACTATCCGAAGGAGATCAAGGCCTTCTACATGAAGATGAACCCGGATAACAAGACCGTGGCAGCCGTTGACTGCCTCGTTCCGGGGATCGGCGAGATCATCGGCGGAAGCCAGAGAGAGGACGATTACGACAAGCTCACGGCACGCATGGACGAGCTGGGGTTAAAGAAAGAAGATTACCAGTTCTATCTCGATTTAAGAAAATACGGTTCCACCCGCCATGCAGGCTTCGGCCTGGGATTCGAACGCTGTGTTATGTATTTAACCGGCATGTCCAATATCCGCGACGTTGTTCCGTTCCCAAGAACCGTAAACAACTGTGAACTCTAGAATTCTACCACAAATTCCCTACCATCCCGGTAGGGAATTTATGGTATCTTTAATGGTAAAGCCGTGTGAGAAAAACGGCACCGGACACAACTGAGGAACTATGAGGTGATGACTATGAAATTCGTACATATAGCAGACGTTCACTGGGGCATGAGCCCGGACAGCGATAAGCCCTGGAGCAAGGAACGCTCCCAGGATATCAAAGATACCTTCGCGAAAGCCGTCGCACAGGCGGGACAGCTGGAAGCCGACTGCCTGTTTATTTCCGGCGATTTATTCCACCGCCAGCCGCTGGCAAGGGATTTAAAAGAAGTTAATTATCTGTTTTCTACGATACCCGGTGTTCACGTCGTCATCATCGCAGGCAACCACGACCGCATCCGGAATAATTCCGCACTCCTAAGCTTTACCTGGGCACCCAACGTGACTTACTTAATGGATGAGGAACTGCGATGCGTCTATTTCGAGGAGATCAACACGGAGGTCTATGGCTTCTCCTACCATACCACGGATATTCCGGAGAACCGCCTGGATCATCTGAAGGTGCCTAACAACGGCAGAATCCATGTTCTTCTGGGCCACGGCGGCGATGCCAACCATATTCCCTTCGACAAGGGCGCCATGGGCGCGCTGGATTTTTCCTATATTGCCATGGGACATATTCACAAACCGGAGGTATTGATCGAAAACCGTATGGCATTTTCCGGATCGCCGGAGCCCCTGGACAAGACGGAGGCCGGCCAGCACGGCATGTTTATGGGCGAGATCAACGAGGTAACCCGCATGGTGACCTCCTTAAAGTTTGTTCCGCTGGCCAGGATACAGTACATCTCCCTGGCGGTCAATGTGACGACGGCCACCACCAACACGGAGCTGGCCATGAAGATTACCCAGGAGATTCAGAACCGGGGGCCGGAAAACATATTCCGGTTCCGCATCCGGGGCATGCGTGATCCCGACATTTCCTTCGATTTGGACATGCTGTCCACACGGTTTAAGATAATGGAAATCATTGATGAGTCCGAGCCGCAGTACGATTTCTCGGCGCTGTTCGCGGAGCATCCCAGCGATATGATCGGCTTCTATATACAGGCCCTTCAGAAACCGGAGATGAGCCAGGTGGAAAAGAAGGCGCTGTATTACGGAATCAACGCGCTGCTGCGCACCACGGATGAAAGGAGCTGACCGAATGAAAATTCTGGATATCTATATTAACGGTTTTGGAAAATTTCACGGGCGGAACCTTTCCTTCGAGGACGGCCTAAACATCGTCTACGGCAAGAATGAAGCCGGTAAATCCACGATTCACACCTTTATCAGGGGCATGCTGTTCGGCATCGAGAAACAGCGCGGGCGGGCCTCCAGAAACGATCTCTACTCCAAGTTTGAGCCCTGGGAAAACAGCGGCACCTACGAGGGGCAGCTGAGGCTGGAGCACAAGGACCACATTTACCGCATCGAACGTACATTTCAGAAGAATAAGAAGGAATTTAAGGTGGTAGACGAGACGGCGGGACGGGAGATCGAACCAACGAAGGCATTTCTCGATGACCTCTTAAGCGGTTTAAGCGAGACCGCATACAACAACACGGTCAGCATCGGCCAGTTAAAAAGTGCAACCGATGAGGGCATGGTGTCTGAACTTAAGAATTACATTGCCAATCTTAACACCACAGGCAATATCGCACTCAATATTACAAAGGCGACCTCATTTTTGAAGAGCCAGCACAAGGAGCTGGAATCTCAGATGGTTCCGGAGGCGGCCCGCACCTACACCTCTCTGCTCAGCGAGATCCGCAACACCGAGAAGGAGATCGCCTCGCCCGAATATGAGAATCAGATTCAGGCCTACCAGCGCATGCGCGTGGAGGTAAAGGATACGCTGGAGGTGAAGCAGAAGGAAAAGGAAGAGCTGATCCAGAAGGTGGCCAGAGGCAAACAGGTTCTGGCCAACAACCAGTTTACCGATCAGGATTCCATCACCGCCTATTCCATCAAGACACAGGGCACCTTTGACGAGTACACGGAGGCGAAGGAGGTCTGCGGCAAAAAGTCGAAGAAGATCCTTTCGGTGCTCTCTCTCGTCATCGCCACCCTGCTGCTGTGCGGCGCCGGCGCCGTCTATTATATGGGCGGTGACAACTATGTGACTGCCGTTTACGGAATTGATTCCCTGGTCTGCATCGCCGCGGCGGTGGGCGCAGCCATTATCTTCTATCTGATTGGCCTCATCCTGTATCTGCGGCTGCGGCACAGGCAGAAGGACATGGAGTTAAGCGCCAAGGTCCTGCAGGAGATCTTTTCCAGGCATTTAGGCGACACCGCCATCTCCATGGACGCCATGCGGGCATTTCAGGCGAGAATGGCTGAATTTACACGGCTCAGTTCCGCCATTGCCAAATCGGAAACCGCCATTGAACAGAAGGCCGCCGAGATCACGGAGCTGCAGGGCAGGCAGGAGAACTGCGGGGAAGTCATTGAGAAACAGCAGAAGACCCAGTGGGAGTTAGAGAAGAAGCTGGAACATCTGTCCGCCTGCAAGACTCAGGCCGAGGGCCTGAAGCACATTCTGGCTGAAAATGACAGAATCCGCGAGGAACTGTCGGCCATCGACCTGGCTCTGGAGACCATGACGACGCTTTCCTCCTCGATCCGCGATTCCTTTGGCCTCTATTTAAATAAGACCGCCTCAGATCTGATCGCAGGAATCACGGGGGGGATCTATACCAGCTTAAGCGTGGATGAGAACCTGAATGTATTTTTAAACACGAAAACCAAACTGGTTCCGTTAGAACAGGTCAGCAGCGGAACGATGGACCAGGTATATCTGGCCCTGAGACTCGCAGCCGCCAAGCTGATTATCGGGGACCACGGGGAGATGCCGCTGATCTTCGACGACAGCTTTGTTCTCTATGATGACGACAGGTTAAAGACCGCGCTGAAATGGCTTGTGAAGGCCTGTGAAGGACAGATTATTATCTTTACGTGCCATCAGAGAGAAGCGCAGATGCTGACGGCGAATTTGATTCCTTATCATTTGGTGGAGATTTGATTATAAGATGTTTTTACGACATGAGACGACATGAGACGACATAAGACGATGTGGTTATGCTTCAAATTTAGGTGAAAAATAAAAAACTGCTTTACTGGAATGACCGTAATGGGATAACCCATGGCCTTTCTCAGAAAGCAGTTTTTTCATATTATATATTATTTTCACCCGCACTCGCTAACCCGTATCTCTTTCCGCGCTCACTCCTCTTTCCGCTCCAAGAAAAACTTACAGAATTATGAAAAGCTGCTTTCGCCAATAACTTTAGCCGGGATTTCGGGGTTTTCGTTCCGCCAGGGAACCGGGGCCGGAGCGCTTCCCCCGGTTTCGGCGATTTTTGCAGGACGTCGGCAGCTCTTAGGTCGGAAGGGTGCAAAAACAAGGGGAAAAATCTGACCTCAAAGTCAGATTTTTAGAGGACCTGAATCGGAAAGTCCTTCAGGAGTTTCCGATGAATGTCATCGGTACCCTTGTTTTTGTATCCTTCCGGCCTTAGAGATGCCCCGGCCGAAACCATGAGCCGAAACCGGGGGAAGCGCTCCGGCCCCGGTTTCCTGGCGGAACGAAAACCCCGAAATCTCTCTCAGCCTCATGAGGAACCACCATTCTTCACAATTCTGTAAATTTATACTTCTATCCTCTTTCCGCTCTCCCCCTCCTCGCGCAAACCACCATTCCAATCACAATCCCAGCCACCGCCGGGCTGATCCATTCCAGATTCAGGCTGTGCAAAGGCAGTCTATTTAACACGCGTCCCAGAGGCGTTATGCCGATTTGATACAGGGACATAGCGATGCTCGTCGCTCCGGTCAGGGCAATGGAGCAGACGTAAACCGGCTGCCACCGTTTCCCGTCACGGAAGAGAAATGAGAGGAGAATCAATACGATAGCCGCTGGGTAGATCGCATTTAACACCGGGACGGATATCTCCAGAATCCGGTTAAGCCCGGCATTGGCGATAATAAGGCTGACCGCGGCGAAGACAAAGGCCCATGCCCGATATCCGATTCGCGGCAGAATCGTGCAGAAATACCGGCTGCAGCAGCTGATCAGTCCGATACAGGTATTCAGGCAGGCGATAAAGAAAATGGCCGCCAGCATAATCAGCCCCGCCTTCCCAAACAGGAAACGCACCATCTGATTCAGAGTCTGCGCACCATTCTCAGAATAACCGAATGCGCCTCCCGTAACCGCACCGATGTGAGCCAGCGCAGCGTACACCAGAAGCAGGATGCCTCCGGCAATCACTCCGGCCCTGATCGTTTCTTTTATGATGGAACTCTCCGACTTCACCCCCAGAGCGCGGATATTGAGGGAGATAATAATTCCAAAATTCAGTGCCGCAATCGTATCCATCGTCAGATATCCTTCCAGAAATCCCTTTACAAACGGATGATTCTGATAAGTCTCAGACGTTCTGCCGTAACCGGACGCCGGCTTTAAGATACAGCCAATGAACAGAATCGCAATCAGGGTCAGCAGACACGGGGTCAGCACTTTTCCCAGCCTGTCCGTCAGTTTATCGGGCTTTAAGGCCACCAGGAACGCGATGGTAAAGAACAGGCACGAATACAGCAGCTGGGCCGTCCCCGCAGGGATACGGCCGTCCAGGAATGGTATTACGGCCATCTCAAACGACGTACTGGCCGTTCGCGGGATCGCCAGGCACGGACCGATCGATAAATAGATCAGGAGCGTAAAGACAGCCGCAAATGCAGGATGAACCCGCCCCGCCAGACTGGTAAGGCCGCCGGCCTTCGCCACCGCAATCACGCCGAGAATCGGAAAGCCAATGGCGGTCACGGCAAAGCCAACCATGGCGGTCCAGGGATTCGTCCCCGCCATAGCGCCCAAAAAGGGCGGAAAAATAAGATTTCCCGCCCCAAAAAACATGGAGAATAATGTCAGTCCTACCAGACATAAATTACGTTTTGACAGTCTTTCCATCGATCTCCTACCTGTCACCCGCGCGGTAACGGTCAAGGAGACGGTTGATTCTCGATGTCGGATTCAGGAGCTCGCTTAAAGAAGCGTCGTGATTCAGATTATCGATAATCAGCGCAATATACTTGCTCATATCTACATTGATATAATACGGTCTGGACAGCAGATCCGGTGTCTGATATACCAGGTTCGTCGTCAGGATTCTGTCGATAATTCCATTCTCGTAGTATTCATCAAACTTGGCAAGGCCATTGGTGAACAAACCGAAGGTCGAGCAGATGAAGACCTTTCTCGCCTTACGGCGTTTCAGCTCCTTCGCCACGTCCTGCATGCTCTCGCCGGAAGAGATCATATCGTCCACGATAATCACATCTTTTCCTTCCACGCTGCTTCCCAGGAACTCGTGAGCCACGATCGGATTGCGGCCATTGACAATCTGTGTATAGTCACGGCGCTTATAGAACATCCCCATATCAAGTCCCAGTACGTTGGCAAAGTATACAGCGCGGCCCATGCCGCCCTCGTCCGGGCTGATCACCATCATATGGTCACTGTCGATCTGCAGTTCCTTCTCTTCTCTCAGAAGATACTTGATAAACTGGTAGATCGGCTGAACCGTCTCAAAACCCTTTAACGGAATCGCGTTCTGCACTCTCGGGTCGTGAGCGTCAAAGGTGATGATATTCTCAACCCCCATATTGGTCAGTTCCTGAAGCGCCAGCGCGCAGTCGAGAGACTCTCTGCTGGATCTCTTGTGCTGTCTGCTCTCATATAAAAACGGCATGATCACATTGATACGGCGGGCTTTGCCGGCCGCAGCCGCGATAATTCGCTTTAAATCCTGGAAATGGTCATCAGGGGACATGTGGTTCGTCATCCCGCAAAGGGAATAGGTCAGGCTGTAATTGCATACATCCACCATGATGTATAAATCGTCTCCACGAACTGACTCGGAAAGCGTTCCCTTCGCCTCTCCAGTACCAAAACGCGGTGTGCTGGCCCCAATGATATAGGACTCTCTCTGATATCCGGAAAATGCAATCGTAGACTTGTGCTCGCTCTCCCGCTCCCGTCTCCAGTCCACCAGATAATCGTTCACTTTGGCTCCCAGCTCCGTACAGCTCTTAAGCGGAATTAATCCCAGCGGGCCCACCGGAATCGTCTCAATCGTCTTCTCTTCGTATAACATTTCTTCTCCTCCAACGTATCCATTTGTCTTACAACGGTTCTTTTATATCATTATGCGCCGAAATAGTCAAGTTAATCAGCGCGTTTTGCTTTCTTTCGCAGGCGAATATCGTCGCCGTAGAGCGGAATAATGGTATATTTGCTGATCAGGCGGGAGGTCACACGCTCCGTGTAGCGGTCCCTCAGCTCATTCAGCGGATGATTCGTGGAAATAATCGTCGACTTCGATGAATTCAGCCGCTCATTGATGCAGTAAAATAGCTGCGACGACGTGAAGCTGTTGTTCAGCTCCGTCCCCAAGTCATCGATGATGAGCAGATCGCAGTCCAGAATGTACTGGTACATGCCCTTCATCTCTTCCTCCGCCTGATACTCAAAGCGGTTCTTCGAAAATACCTCGAACAGGTCATTGGCCGACAAGTAGATGACCGAGTAGTACCGGTCGATCAGCTCTCTGGCGATGCAGTTAGTCAAAAATGTCTTTCCAACCCCCGTAGGACCAGTAAATAACATATTCCCATGCTCTGTCGTGAAACTATCCACAAACCGGTGGCATGTATCCACCACCTGCTTCATATACTGTCTCACTGTTCTTCCCAGGACGGGAAGCACCGACGAATCATCAAAGTATTCAAAAGAAAAGGTAGAAAAATTCTCAAGCGTTACAATCTCTTCAATGTTGGACTGGGCGTATAAGTATTTCATCTCGGCCTGCCGGAAGCAGTGGCATTTCCTGCCCTCCGAGTAGCCTGTATCCATGCAGTCCGTGCACTTGTAATGCATCTCCATATAGTCAGGCGTAAATCCGTAGGCACGAAGCAGAACACCCTTCTGCTCCCTCAAATCCGCTATTTCCGCCCTCAGTTCCTTTAATGCCCCCTGGTCGCCGTCCAGCAGCCTCCTGGCGCTCTTTACCGCGCAGGAGCTTATGGAGTCGTCCAGTTCTTTTATGGCTGGTATCTTATTATATACTTCTGCTATTCTGGATTCCTGTTCATGGCGGTTTAGCAGCTGCTGCTGCTGATAGGTACGCATGATGGCATCAAACTGAGAATTGCTGAGCGACATGGCTCCCTCCTTACTTTTCTGTTAACTGCTGTAGCACCAGCGCATCGTAGTCGATCTCTCTCTGGGGAAAATTCTGAAACTGATTGGTGCTTCTTCCGCGGCCATTACCGCCTCCCCTGTAATCCTGGGAGCCGCTTCCGTTACTGCTTCCCTTTCCCTTCGCGCGCTCCGCATGCTGTTCATCCAGCCGCCGGATATCCTCCAGAGAGCGCACACCGGCCTTTTTCCAGCCCGAAAGGATCTTGTCCGCATATTTGAAGCTGGGCGAGTGTGTGGCCGCCAGAGTACGGTTACAGGCCTCCAGAACGAGTTCCCTGGTGAATCCGTAGGTCTTGAACCAGCGGTCAATCATCTCACGCTCTGAATCGCCCGGCTTTCTGTCGTTCAAACCGAACGCCTTCATCACCGCGAAGGAGTCCCTGGTAAATGACGATGCGTACGCCTTGGCGTCCTCCACGGTCTTAAGCCCGGACTCGTGCCAGTTAATCGCCACCGTCTCAATATAGCGGATACTGGTGTGCCCGCCCTGTACACAGTACTCCACCACGTATTCCAGGAGCTCGGCAGTCATGTGCAGACCGTCATAGAGATAGGCAAACACCTCACACTCCCGCTGGGTAAAGACTTTGTTCATATATTTCTGGGCGATATAGAGAAGCTGGGAAAAATCCTCATCTCCCGCCAGGCCGCTGATCTGTTCCGGAGAATAGACAGGCCTCGGCTCCGCCTTTTTGACAGGAGCCGGTTCCGGTGCCTTCGGAGCCATCGGTCCCTTCTCCGGCATATCCGCTTCCACACACGTAACGGTACCGGCTGCATTCCCTTTTACCGGTCCGTCCACATACCCGTAAGAAGAATTCACGCCTGCATACGCCTCCGTAAACACTCCGCTTAAAGGAGACGTCTCATTTTCCACAATCACGCCTCCGGCACAGGCCATCTCGCCAGCAGCCGGACACTTATCCACAGACGGGCCATTGGCAGAAACTTTATCCACAGATTCCTCCAGTACTCCTGCCTTTTTCCAGTAAGCAAGCGCACGTGCCACATCCGATTCCGTGTGGTTGACCGCATCCGCAATCATAGAGACCGTCACTGCTTCGCCCTCATGGCGGAGCAGGAAAAGGTACTCCTTGATATACTCTCCATTGGCCGAAGCCATATATGTATCAATAAACTCGTTGGGAACCAACGTCGCATTCACTCTAAAACTGCTTTTAAAATCCACCGCCATAACCTCACTTTTCGTCCTGCACTGCGCTTTTGTACTGTCTCATCAAGTGCTCATAGTATACCATTCCCACTAAGCTCGCGGGATACCTCACTAAGTGGTCAGGTATGACTCGCACTAAGTTCGTGGACTACCTCACTAAGTGCTCATAGTATACCATAAGTCACTTTAAAAAGAAATAGGGGGAGTTATCCACCAAAGTAATTGTGGATAATGTGGATAATGTGGAAAGCAAGTATACATAATCTTAAAAATTATGGGGAATTGTGTCGAATCCCTGATAAATTCGTTCTTTCTAAAATTGTGAGTCAATAATTTATGTTAATTAAAAAATCCACATAGCTTCTTTACATAAAATGTTGAAAACTATGTGGATAATGTGGATAACTACTTCCCTAACAGCTTTTCTCCCACTTTTACAATGTCTCCGGCCCCCATAGTTATCAACAAATCACCGTGTATACAGTTTTCCAAAATAAATGTTTCTATTTCGTCAAAGGATGGAATATAATGGGCTTTTACCCCTTTTGCCTCGATTCTGTCGACAATATCTTGGGAACTGATGCCTAAATTGTCGGTTTCGCGGGCCGCGTAGATGTCTGCGAGGATTACTTCGTCAGCCATGGACAGGGCCTCTGCAAATTCGTCAAGAAACGCCCTGGTACGCGTGTAGGTGTGGGGCTGGAATACGACCCACAGCTTCTGGTGCGGATAATTAAGTGCAGTCGCCAGGGATGCGCTGATTTCCTGCGGATGATGGGCGTAATCATCGATAATGGTGACTCCTCCCAGCTCTCCCTTCTTCTCAAAACGACGGTTTGTGCCTGTGAAATTCCACAGTCCCTTCCTGATCATCTCCAGAGATATCCCCAGCTCCGTACACACAGCCACGGCGGCCAGGGAGTTATACACATTGTGCTCACCAGGAACCCCCAAAGCCACGGTATCCACAATTTCCCCGTCCACACTCAGATCAAAGACCGGCCTCGCCAGTTCGTCAAAACGAATATGCTCTGCACGGTACTTACTGCCCTCTTCTTTTCCAAATGTAATGACACGGCAGGACAACCCCTCTGTAATCTTTCTATAATCCGATATATCGCTGTTGATGACCAGAATGCCGTCCTCCGGCAGCTTCTCGGCAAACAGGCGGAAGGAATGGCGGATATCGTCCAAATCCTTGAAGAAATCGAGATGGTCTGCCTCCACGTTTAAAATCACCTCGATGGTCGGGAAAAAGGACAGGAAGCTGTTGGTATATTCACAGGCCTCCGTCACAAAAAGCTCCGGTCCTCCCACCCGGATGTTGCCTCCGATGGAATTTAAGATACCGCCTACGGAGATCGTGGGATCCGCATCAGCAGCCAGAAGAATCTCTGTGATCATGGATGTGGTCGTAGTCTTCCCGTGAGTTCCGGAAACAGCAACCGCATTCTCGTAATTTTTCATCATCTGACCCAGCAGCTCCGCGCGGCTCAGCATGGGAAGTCCTTTATCCCTGGCTGCAGCAAATTCCGGATTGTCTGGATGAACAGCCGCCGTGTAGACGACTACGTCGATTCCGTCAACAATATTATCCGCACTCTGTCCGCAGGCAATTCTGGCGCCCTTTGCGGCTAAATGATCCGTAAGCTCCGATTCATGAGAGTCGGACCCAGAAACAGTAAATCCCTCATCAATCAGTATTTCGGCCAGACCGCTCATGCTGATGCCGCCAATCCCTATAAAATGTATATTCTCCGGTTTATGAAAATCAATCTGATACATCGTTTCTTCCATCCTTACTATGTTTTTAATTTTATTCCACTTACTTTTACTGCTTTTCTGTGGTAAAGTCAACTCTTTCTTATTATTATATCGAAAAAGCGGCAGAAAAGCTACGTTTTCGAGGGGATAAACGAAAAAATACCCGCAGTTTCTGTTGTCTGCGGGTATTTTTAAGAATATATTCAGGTTACGTCCTGTCCTACTTTTTCGTTTCCTCTCCGTAATTCCCATAGTACTTGCCATAATACTTACCGTAGTAGTTTCCATAGTAGGAATCGCGGTCTAAGTCCACCTTGTTTAAGACAACACCCAGAATGCGGCATTCGCCCTTTTCCAGCTGTTCCTTTACGTGCTGAACCATCTTATAGCTGATTGCACCGCTTTCAACGACGATAATGGTACCATCCACGTGTCTGGCGATCAGAGCCGCGTCAATAACGCTGCCCAGCGGCGGAGCGTCGATGATTACGTAGTCGTACTCCTCCCGCGCCTTCCCGATCAGATCTGCAAATAAATCGCCGCTTAAAAGCTCTGTCGGATTCGGCGAAACCGGGCCAGCAAAGATCATATCCATGTTGTTAATATCTGTGTTGCAGATTACATCGTCAATGGTCTTCTGTCCGGATAAATAATGGGTCAGGCCGAACTTATTGCCCTCCGCCTTATAACGGCCCACAAGCACGGATTTACGAATGTCAGCGTCGATGAACAGGACGCGGTTGTCCGCTTCCGCGAAAGAAACCGCCAGCTGGAACGAAAGAGATGATTTTCCTTCATTGGGTGTCGAGCTGGTCAGTGTGATAACTCTAGTGTCATGACCGGAGAACAGGATGTTGGTACGCAGCGTTTTAAACGCCTCGTTTGCCCTGAAATCCAGCTTATCGTGTTTACGCAATAAAACCTTCTGCATCCTGCTTACCTCCCGCTCTTCTTCCGTTTGGATTTCTTCTTTTTCGCGCCTGTCTCACCCTCAAATACCGGGATCGTAGCCAGTGTATTGAGTCCTAAGTACTTCTCTACATCCTCAGGCGTCTTAATCGCATCGTTCATCACAAACAGCACGAGTATAATCGCTCCTGCCAGGAACACGCCTGCCAGACCGCCGATCATGGTATTCTTCGTAATGCTTGGTTTTGTCTTCTGTGTTGGCAGATACGCCTCCTCTACAATGTTCGGCGGCGCAGAATCCATAATTTCAGCCATACGGGCAGATGCTACCGATGCAAACTCATCGGCAATGGATTTGGCCATGTAGGGATCTGTGTCCTCCTCCGAGATGGTGAGGATACGGGTATCGGTAGGGTTGTCCACCTTAATTTTTTTCACTAACTGCTCATGACTTAAATTTAAGTCCAGGTTGGTAATAACCTGCCCCGTAACGGGCCGGCTGGTCACCAGGACCTTATAATCCTTAGTCAGCTGGGTTCCCAGCTGTAAATCCGTGAGGGAGGTCAGCGTAGTCGTCTTATTCACGATATAGAGCATCGTTGAGGACGTATAGACGGGCTTCATTACCATCGCGGTAAAAAGTCCGAAACCGACGGCACCCACAATGCCGGTCAGAAGGATAATCCACAGTTTCCGTTTGATTACGTAAAATAGTTCCTTCAAATCAATTTCAATCTCGTCATCCTGATTGGTTCCCATAATTTTCTCCTAAATCAAAATAATTTATCCTCCAGTACCGCCATCGGATTTCCGCATAAAATCCCTTCAGCAACAGGCGCCGGACAGTTGTCGTGAATCCACGCCGCCGCCTTTTTTATCTGCGGTTTTCGATAATGAGTGCCGTGGGAATCTGTTCCCAGAAAATGAATCCGCCCCGACTTGCAGAGCTTTCGAACCACCGCGCTGGCAGAATCAAACACTCCGCCAAACAGGCTGGCCCCATTTACCTGAAGGCAAATGCCCAGATCCCTTAATTCATCGAGCCGGTCCGCCTGCTTATACAGGCAGCGGTAACGCTCCATGTGAGCCAGGATCGGCGTATAGCCGCCGGATGCCAGCCTTCGCAGTCCCTTGTACAGCTCTTCATAACGAACGGACGGTAAAAACTCCACCAGAATGTAATGGCTGCCCGCCATAGTCCACGCGCGGCCTTCGTCAAGGCACTCCAGAAGGCTTTCGGAATACATCAGCTCATTACCGAGATGCAGCCTCATTTCGGCCCCGTACGGGGTCTCCTTTAAGCGCGCTTTCAGCTGTTCGAAGCCCTCCTGCAGTTTAGAGGCGTATCCGGCCTCGCAGTCCGCAGAAAAATGGGAGGTGCATATGATATGGCGCACACCCTCCTCATATTCCAGCTTCATGGCCTCCAGGCTCTCTTCCATCGTCTCTGACCCATCGTCCACTCCGGGAATTAAATGGCAGTGAATGTCGTATAAATCCATCCTTCTTACCGTTCCCTTTCTCTTTGTGTGATCATTAATGGTTGCTTAGTGTTTAATTTGTTGACTTTTTTTATTGTCTTTGCTATGTGCTGTCTTTGTTATTTGTTGACTTTGTCATTTGCTGTCTTTCCAGGTATGGACCGCGACCAGGACAATGACTCCGAGAAGGACTCCTATCACTCCCGTAATCATTCCGGTTCTGCACAACCCGTTACCGTATATTTTGAAAAACAGTTCCATGTAATCCGGGGTCACCTTCGGCAGGTTCTGACCAATTATAACCATGCCGGCGCCAAAGGCCGCCGCAGTTATCAGTCCGCCGCCCATAAGGCCTTTCCCGCCCAGTATAACGCCACGGTGTTTATAATGGTTCAGGCCGATGATAAGGGCCTGTGAAAGAATGGCAAGCAGCAGTGAAAGCGGCAGTGCTATTTTTGCAAAAGCAAAAAATTCCGTTTTCATTTCTATCCACCATGCTGCAAATGGCCATTTAAGCAGAGAGGAGTACTTCTGATCCAGACGATTCATCAATTCATCCAGCCCAGTCTGGGCCTGCTCCGTCATTGTAACCGATCTGCCTTCCAGGTACGATCTGATATCTGCCTCCAGCTGGTCTGTCAGCACGGAAGTATCCGCCTGATAGGCGCCCTGGCTCAGATCGCTCTCCACCTGCTGCCTTGCTGCCAGTACGACGCGCTCATACGTAATCGCGCCATCCATAACATTTTCCGGGATGTCCAGAAGTGCAAACGAGATAGACGTATCACGCCGCAGTTCCTCAAAGATCGTGCGGTAATATCCCGTATCCGCAAGTTTATTCAAAACAGCACTGTCCTGAAACGCCCCGATCCAGACGCTTACTGCCGAAAAGCAAATGGCGGACAGCACACCTATTTCCGCTGCCAATATAAATCTAAAAAGTTTCCTCAGCTTTCTGTTATGATGGTGCACAAAAAGCTTTTTCAACAATGAAACAGCTGCTATAATCGCTATGACCGCAGCCAATAGAATAATGATGTACCATAGTGTCTGATAAGGAATATGGATGCGCGCCATCAGGGCATCCGTATCCTTTGATAAATACTCGTAAGACTGAGGCGGAGCCTTGTCCACAAGCTCCAGAATCGAGATTACCTCCGGGGTTGGCGGAATTACCTCCTGTGGCTCCTCAGAGCCTGATCCGTCCGGATTATCCGTTCCGTCCCCACCATTCTGCCCATCACCGACAGTTTCTCCGGTTGGTTCTCCGCTTTCCGTACTCTCTCCCGGCTGATTTCCAGCCTCTGCGTTTCCGTCTGTTTCCTGGCCAGCCGGTTTCTTACTTCCGTTATTTCCTGTTTCTCCGCCCTTCGGACTTTCGGCCGGCGCCGTCTCCGGAGGCGCATTCTGCCCGATCCGCTCTAAATATCCGCTGTCGACACCAGTCTGTACATTGGAATAGATCTCAGATATCACGGACTGTGCCTGCTCCGCTGTCAGATCCACATCATCCTGCTGCAAATAACTCATGGCAGAATTTATATATTCCTGACGAACTTTGTAGATAACACCGTCCTGCTCGAACTGGCCGTTGATAACAGAAACGATCGACTGCTCATTGCCGTTGATACTGCCGGCATAGGCAGGCGTACAGAAAAACATGACCATTAGAAATGTAGGGAACAGCAGTGATAACAGGCTGCAGCGCTTTGCAGTCCTTGTTCTATTTTTCATAATTTGCTCCACATTGGTTTTGTTGCCTGGGTTGAAAAATGGTTGTGTATATTATTTTGTAAGGTGCACTGAAAAATAGGGCGGTTCCTTTGGGAGCCACCCTATAAATGGTTGGAAATTAATTATTTGCTTAAAGAAATACTATAGGTCATTTCTACTCCTGCAACAGTTACAGTTACATCAGCAGTAGTACCTACTTCATAATTTTCTGCTTTTACATATTTATTTACTAATTCTTTAATCTTTGTATCTGTTAATTTCTTAACAGGGTAGGGAACAACAGGAATATCAGTGCCATCAGCGTTAATAGTAACATTAGTGTCTTTATCAGCACTATCAACTACTTCTTTAACTACCTTGGTTACTGCTGCAGAAACGGATGCTTTATCAGTTGCATTTGACAAATCTAATCCTGGAGCTGCTACTTCAACCTCAACACTTGCCGTCTTATTCTCTACATCTACACTTGTCTCTACAACACTTGCCTTAACCTTACCGCCTGTGCTGTTTTCTACAGAATTAGCCACATTCTTCACATCTGAAATTGCAGCATCTACTTTTTCTTCCGGAGTACTTGGTGTATAATCTCCACCACTAGTGGAACTGCTTCCGCCACCGCCACCATTCAGTGACTGGTTACCATTTCCACCATATGTAGCTGATGCTGGTACGCTAGGCTGTCCATTAGTTGTTCCATAAAGGCCAAAGTTATAAGTCGTATTACCGATCTTCATATCACCGATAAATAAGTCACCGCTTGTCCCCATGTAGTAAACCTGATTGTCAACCTTGATGAGGCCAACCTGCATAACGCCATTGTATGCCAGGAAATACCATTTTCCGTCAGCATCCTGGAACCAGCCCTTCTGCATAATTCCGTTGTTGTCGAAATGATACCATCTTCCATCAGCGTCTCTAAACCATGTTCCGGTCTGGAATGTACCATTATCATTCTGGTATCTCCAGTTGCTTCCCTCCTGTAACCATGCAGCAGACGCTGTCATGACTGAACCTACGGAGAGAGCTGTTGCTAATGCCATAACAGCAAGCTTCTTCATTCTCATAATTGCATTCTCCTTTCAAAATCCTTTTCCTAAAATTATTTTTCCGGAATATGTAACCCGTTGAGACTATATTAACTCACCTTTCCATATTTTGCAAGCTTTTTCAGTTCAAAACATGTCTATATAATCTGTTTTCAACGTATTTTACGAACAATATTATTGGATTGTACTTATAAATAAACAGGATCACTAACTTTTAGCGATCCTGCTGTTTTACACGAATATTATAGCTAATTATCTTGTCTATAAATTTATTATGGATCATAGACATATAGTTTTACATTAGTATTTATTTTTTCAGGTTTATTAAATCTTGTATAAACTGATAATATGAAACCTATATTATATAGAAGAAACCATCACCTCCACAAATATGGTGATTGGAAGGAGCTAAATATATGTCACTTATTTCTCTTCTATTATATGGTTCTATATGTTTTGTAGTCTGTTGCCTCTTTACATTAGTCTTACTCCTTTATTGTATAATCCACGTTTCGACAGCTTATGACAAACTATCTGATGATGAGCAACAATTCAAATTTTTACAGAACCAAGACACTTTGTGATGGTATATCTGCAAATCCTATAAATTCCTGTTAGCAGACAGAAACAACTACAGCCAATCACTGTGCCGATACTATTCATAAGAATATCATCTACCTGAAAATATCCTCTTTGGGTGATCAGTTGAGTCGTTTCGATCATTAGGCTGCAGAAGGCCCCGGCCATAAGACTGAGTACCAAATTGCGCATAGGTCTAAAAAGAGTAGCTGGCAAAAAACCAAAAGGAATGAATAAGAGTACATTTTCTATAACATACGCATTATTTCTGGAACCGCCTAATGTTTCAAATAAGGTAAGACTGATCGCTGTCCGTGAGCCTGGTTCGCGCTCGAATAAAGTGATATGAACTAATGCTAATAGATAGATTAGAAATATAATTTTATAGAAATAATGGGAGCTCTTATTACTTTTAAATAAGATAATTTTTGTAATAAAGAACAATATTAAGCCCAGTAGTATAGCATATGGAAGATATTCCAGTTCTTTTCCAATGTCCTTTATTATATAGTTCCACATAGTTTTATCAAGTAAATCTATCATATTGGTTGCCTTTCAAGAAGTAATACACATGTTTTATTAATTAGCCTGAATTACTTATGATAATTCATTCCATAGCGGCAAATGCCGCATAGCTACTTGTATTTTTGATACTTTCTACTTTCACTTAACAGGTGGAGAAAATTCCATAGAAATAGAACTTCAAGTTTGTTAAAATTTAGGTGTCAAAACCAAATAAAAACAAAGGAGAAGTTCTCAATGGCTATTTTAACCGACACCGTATTAGAAAGCAATAAGTATCTGAAAATAAATTTTAACGGAGGCGATTTATCCTCCCATGCAGGCCTGCTTCTGATTAAAGAGTTACCTGCAAACTTGGTTTTGAAAAACTGTTAAAATCTGAATTCAGAACCATTGACAATGCATTGAGCGTTGCAGTCAAATCCAATTCCTTTTCTGCTAAATACTTTTCAATATACTCATGAGATTTCTTAATTATTAATGAAATTTACTTTATCCTCGATGATATCAACTACAGTTACATGGCGGTGCTGTGCCAGCAGTGTTGCAATGGAAAGACCCACATAGCCCGTTTTCGCAACATTGACATTCAATTTTTCCTCTTTTATTATTGTTGATATCCACTTCTCATTTGATCTTCTACACTCTTCCCAGAGCATATATATTCTCATCCAAACTCGGTCAAAAACCACTTTTGAAACTTTTTCTTCTTCGTTCATTTTCCAGGTAAGAAAATATGAACTAAGAGACGAGCCTTTCACTCACTATTATCATTTGCTCCTATACATGCATATCTTTTTAAATCCCGTTTAGCCATCACTATCCAATCCGACTGAATACCGCTTAAATACATCATTTCTCAACCTTTCATCGTATCTCATCTTTAATTTTTCTTAAATATTTTTTTCTTTTCCGTAAATTCAGCCTTAAATCAAATCCTCATTTATGCTACTCTTCTTAACTCACTTTTTCATTCTCCTTAAATGCAGTTTTCCGTTTTTTTGCTGCATCTTTTGCCAAAATAGTGCTGAAAAACGAATTCGATGAAAAATTCAAAATCTGCATGATTTTCCAAAAAAATGTCATGAAAACAGCTTAAGGAACGGGTGTCAAAATTGATAAGGAAATTTTGTGCACATTTAACAATAAATTAGCAAAACCGTAAGAGATATACAATCTCGCCTCTCCATGCTATTAAGGACGCGTTTAGAAACGATTTAGTAATGATTTATTCTCAGAATCCCCGCGACTCTGTCATTGAGAATGTTGATTAAATGTTCAGCTACGGCGACCTTTTTTTGGTGGCGCCATGTATGCCTGTCCTGGCTGCTGCTTTTATAAGTTTCGCCCCTTTCGCTGTCACAGCCGCTTCCGCCCTGCCTGTGGCAACAAATATTCTATTGCACGCTCTACTTCCATGGCTTCTAAACTCATTTACTGTTCCCACCGCCAATGTGTCTTTATCATTCCGTAAGAACTCCGATTCTATTTCCCGGAAAAAAGGTCTCTTTTGAACTGCCTCTTTTCTGCTGTTCGCAGTGCTGTTCTTCGCATGTTCCGGAATGTCAATAAATCCGAGTCCTTTAATCCCAGCTTTATCTGTGTTCTTCATACCTTCGGCCGAGACTTAAAATGGAATCCTCATATTCATTGTCTTATTTCCGAAGGCGCTGCTGGTTCTTCCCTTCTATGGCGCAGAGTTACTCAATTTCCCTTTCCTGCGTTTTGCTTTCCGTACCGATCTTCTTAACCTATTTCACGCCCAGCCTGGCGATTCTACTAAGTAGGTAAAAGCTTCCATTTATACGAATCATAAGGATGGTTTTTATGTCTATGCCGAATCAAAAACTGTAAACCTAACCTGGTCCTTAAATACATTGGCAGATACCTTGGGCGTCCTGTCATTGCCTCCTCCCGCATTGACTCTTATGGTGGCGATATCGTTACATTTCACTATAACAGGCATGATAACAACGTTCTTGTCACCGAATCGATTCATGCTATGGATTTTATTTCTAGGCTAATCCAGCACACCCCAGAAAGACAGTTTAAAATGATACGCTATTACGGACTTTATGCCAGACATAAAGAGCAGAACAAAAACTTTACCGGATACTTTCCAGGGAAAAGCACATATTGCTTTTAAGCTTTCATCAATAGCGTCCTTTTATCCTCTCTTATTTTGGTTATGTCCTTTAAAATGCCCCTAGTGCGGGTGTATCATGGAGGTAATCAAAGTCTATTACAACCACAAACCGGTCTCTCTGCAGGAATTATACGAAAGGGCCATGAGGAAATACAAATGTCGGTCACTCTCACAAAAAACTATACAGCCCATTACTACCATACTAAAATCAAAGTATCTTAACTTTCATTGGAGGTGAGCACTATTACTAACAAAAAACTTGCAGAGAAACTTCGCAAAGAATATGCGAAAAATCCTCCGGACGGAATGACCACTGCTGAAATCCTGCGCATGAAAGACGAGGACCTTCTTGATATGGATTATTTTCTTCACGAAAATGTATTTGGCGAAGATGATGGAAACAATGGCTTTTTTATTTTTTAGCCTAGCCCACCGTCTGTTACTGATGCTCTGCAAAAGCAGAGCATCAGATTTATATAAATCTTTTCACATAAGAACTTTCCTATCGCATAAAATAGAAAAGCAAAAACTTTAAACTCCTTGCTTTTCTCAAATTTAATTTTCTGAGCGAGATATACATTCCTTTAATAACGAATCAATCTTCTCTCGTTCAAACGAAGTATACGGATGTGTAGTAAGTGTTTTTTCAGGTGCATCTGATGCCATAACCCGAATCCACCTATCAATTAAAACTATAAGTACTATTTTGTTTTTTCTGTCAAAAGTATTTGCAGCCGTATCGGGTCTTCCCCTAGATCTATGGTTTTCAATTATATTTTACATATTTCGGTCCATAATCCAGTACCACGCACAATTTCATTTTTATACATTTCCATCATATCGTCAGTCACACCAAAATACTCTGGTAGCTTTATGCTATTTCCACCATTGATCAGCGACTGATATTTACTAATTCCAAGATTATGCTCCTTTATCAACTCGACTTTGATAATTTTATCTTTATATTCTTGCAATAGTTCGGCAACACTTTTTCTATTCTGAGCCTGATCCGTATATCCACCAATAACCGGAACTCGAATTACTACAGGCTTATTATGATCAAATAATATCTTTAGATTTTTAAGGTACTGTTGCAGATTACCATTTAAAATCCCCTTGCATCTTTCTTGATCTAATATCTTCATATCTACATAGAATAAATCGATATACTTCATGGCTATCGAAAGTTGTTCTACATTTATAAACAGGCATGTCTCCACACATGTGTGTATGTTTTCTTTCTTTAATTTTATTAGTAAGTCTTCAATCATATTTATCTGTAAAAGACATTCACCACCAGTAAATGTTACTCCACCTGGTAATTTATCAAACAGCTGGTGATCAGACTGTAATTCTTGAAAATCATAATACTTACCGTCATAAAAAGCCTTATCTTTTTTGACTTCATTATATACCTGCGTGGTAGTATAATTTTCCCCAAATGAACCTTTAACACCATCTTTTACATAATTCTGCTTTTCGCCCACAAGATTTTCGGGATTGCTACACCAAGGGCATCTCAAGGAGCATCCCTTAAAAAATACAGTTGTTCTAATTCCAGGTCCATCATGCAAAGAAAATCTTTGGATATTTGTGATTAATGGTTCCGTCATTTCTATCATTCCTTCCCAAATTCTCAATTTGTGTCTCAATCGTTCAAAATAATCTGCTTGGAAAAGCAAACATTCAATATAATATTATACTATGTTTTCGACCATTAATATATCCACAAATAATCTTGCTTTAAATTGTTTATTTTTCCAAACAACTACCCCACAGAAACAACCCACATATCTTTATACGCTCATCCCAGTAGGGTGTCTTCATTTCCGAACATCATATTCATTTACCATCTTATAAAACTGTGTTTTCTTCATGTCCAATTTTTTTATAGCAGCAACTGCCGTAATCTCTCCCCCTCCAATTCTCGATGGTTTCTTCCCAATTATCTGGTCTTTCTATCCAAGGACGTCTAACTCTCTTACCTCGGCTCAGCGCAAAATCTTTACCTTCTCTCTGCCTCCCTTTAATTGCAAGTCTTTCTGATTCAGCAAAGCTACCCAAAACCTCAATCAAAATATTCTGCACCATATCAAATACTTATTCCTGTCCCGCAGGGGGGGCATTCATAGAAGTCGGCATATCCAGCACTTGCAGTCTGATTTTTTGTCCACGGAAGTATTCTATCTCATACTTTAAATCGTCCTTATTTCTGCTAAGTCTATCCAATGACACAATTACCAGTGTAATCTCGACCTGAGGATGGTATTCTTCAGGGCCTGATATCCAGGGCGGTCTAGGTTCTTGCCAATGTCCTTATCTACAAAGATTTCTCTCTCCGAGGCTCCCAGCTTCTCAAAAGCATCCAACTGGCGATTCAGATTCTGTTCGAGCTGGCTGTTCGGGTGGATGAAATATTATCGCATATTGAGAACAAGCTATTACAGGAAAAACTAGTGCTGCAGTCTCGATGCAAAGAACGAAAGCGAGGTGCCCCAAAATGAGTGACTACTGTGCTTTCATCTGCAATCATCAGTGCATTAAGTGGATGGATTACGAGAGCACACGCCAGAAATTGGAAGAGGCGGATGCTCTGTGTCATGGGAACGGGATTGAAATCCAGCGTCTGCGGAACTACATTGATGCTACAAAAATCACTTTTCGAAGAGAATGACATTACGCCTCCTGAAGAAGAGGATTTACGATAGAGCGTTTCGGACTCCGTATGATTCGCCAGGGGAGACATAACTTTCACAGATCATCCTATTAAACGGGGAGCTTGTCCCTCCCCCTACTCCCAGCGAGGTGCGGCAGCGACTGCAAAAGGTCTCGGTTCTTAGGCAACTTCCTAAGTTTTCGGAAGGCATACTGTTATTAAGATTGCCCTTTAGAACTGCATCCTGCCACTTGGTACAAATGACCGGAATGGTGATACATTTTTTCGTGTAGCCAGTACATTTTAACAATTTATACACAATCATTCCATGATTCAGATAGCACTATAGATTTTTATCTGACGGATGTAATCAAGAATTCTCTCTTTGAAGGGAAGTGACGTATCAATTTTTACTGTCTGGATAACCACAGTTTAAAACCCAGTTCACACAACTGTTTTAGCGTTACCTCAGTAATATCTATTACAGAACTTGCATTATTTTTCATTTTTTCCATGATGGTTTTCCTCCGTGAATTGTTTTCTTCACTCACCCCACCAGATGTTACGCTTTTTAAGATACTTATCATTATGGCACAAAAAAATACTGGCTTAAGCCAGAACTTTTTGTAAAAATAGTTTCTTTAATTTTTTGAATATCTCGCTAATACATTTGTCATCTGATTTTGTAATAGTCTTAGATTCATATTTCTTATCAAATCTCCATTTGCATTTATGTTTATTCCATCCCTTATTTTTTCAATAATCTTCAGATTGTCTTTAGCTTCTTCTCTCACGAAACATTAGGATACACACAATAAACAGTTGATGAAACTGAATGATATGCATAAAAATCAACTCTATTAATAACAAAAAACCACAACTCTGCGTCAGCCTTATTAAATATTGTTCCAGCCAACATGCACTTATATACAGGTGATTTCAAATAATCATCAAGCCCCTTCACCAAATCCCCACTATTTAGCACTTCCGATATTGTCTGGGGTCTATACTAAATGTTTTATTAAATATTTCATTGAATTCCCGCAAAATTGTCGAGGCGCTTTCTCTAATATCTCCATCTTTAATAAAAATAGATTTTATTCCTCTGGATACATTCTCTTATTTTTCTTCCGCCCATTTTTACTCATTAAGCCAATATTTTTCCCGAAGAAGTTTTAATGGATTGTTCGGTAACATTCAACACTTTTAATTCTGTTATAAATTGCTAGATTTCATATTTGAACTTTTTTCGTGAAATTCTCTAGGCTCCACGTACGTTCTAATCCTTTCAATTTGAATTTCTCTCTTCTGTCAATCCACAACTCTTTTGTCAGCAACCTATTTCTTCCTACTTTTAAAGTATAGCGAAATGGTAGACCAGATGCTGTGAAAAATGGATAGTCCTGAAAGGCGATTACGCCTTCCATAAATCGTCCTCACTATGGATTATCCTTACCAATTCCTTCCGCTCTCGGTATTTTCTCATACGGTCTGCAGCCACACCGCCATGATCTTTATCCATGTATAAGTATGATGTAACAGAGGAACGTGATAACTGTAATGCCTGTGCTGTTGCTCTTTATATTCTTTGCGCTTATGTTTCTCAAACTCCTGATTCACTTGATCCACAATCTCACTTTCGTTGACCTCAGCGGTAATCAGCAGCTTCCGAATCTTGATCAAATTGATTCCCGTATTTAACTCTTGCTCACTAATTGGTTGCCAATTTCAATAAGCGAGGGCTGGTGTCCGCCTAAAGCAGAAATGTATTCCTGAACAGCAAGACCCATAAGATTTTGCAAGACCGCTTTAGAACTGTAATCCTTTTTTATGATCGTCCTCGTTTCGCAATCATATATTCACCTCACTTTTTATACTTTCCGTATCAAACTATACGATAAAATTCACGCTGTAGTGGCATATAACGATCTCGCCACAAGTACTTAATTCAATTGTTCATATTGTAATACTCATTTGAGACCATTGTTCAGAGAATTGAAATGCATCACCCAGTGATCTGTATACACCATATTCAATTGGCATTGACATAACATTAATTATCCTGTTGTATCCATCCATCTACCATCTTCTTTAGTATTATCATTTCAACTATAGAAAATATAGTCAAAATCAATGCATTGTACAATGTTACGACATTCCAATTATCTGTAATCATTTTTAAAACTAATAATGCTGGGATTTTAATTATTGCGCCTAATCCATAAACAATAATTTGAGATTTCATTTTACTTAGACCATTGGCAACGGTAGTTAAAGCAGTATTAAATATGTACATTCCTCCAAAATATGCAAATATCAATGCTGTAGTGTAGTTTATATCAAAGCTATTTGATTTTAGCCATATATCTAATATTTTTTGTAAAAATAAAACCAATATAAAATTTGCTATTATTGCACAAAACGAGACTAAATATAATATATTCAACGTAACTCTAATTTTGTTGTATCTCTTTAGTGTTAAATCTTTGGTAATTTTAGACCATAATGGAGTAAGAGCCAAAGTAAAAATTGACCCTATTAATGTAAATAGTTTATAATAGGCATTATACTGTACAACATATTCTGGTTCATATAATATTGAAATAGCGATTTCGTTAGTTGACATCAGTATTAAAAAAAAGACTTGTGCTCCAAAAAACTGCATTCCAAAGCCTATAATTTCTTTAGCAATTGAAAAATCAACAAATTTGCATGAAGGTACACATTTTTGAACGATGGTCTTCCTAAATACAGCAACTGTTGCAACTAATAATGGAACTTCTATTGCTAATACGTGTACTATTGAAAGCTTTATAAAATTCGTTCCATTGTCGGCAGAAGAAGCAAATGTGACATAAATCAAGGGTATTACAGTTGTTATAAAAGCAATGACATTATTAATTGAGGATTTTTGCAAAGAATATATTATATTATTAATAGGCTTAATAATAAAGCTGCAAGTTATTCCAAAAAATAATATAACAATTCCTAAAGATAAATTCGAACTCGATATTTCATGTTCGGAAATATTAAAAAATGTATTAAAGTTTATATTTATCAAAAAAAATGTTCCAAAAAAGGCAATCGGCAACATTATACATACTAAAGCAGCATATGTGGAAGAAATATACTTTTTAGCCTCTACAAGTTTTCCCTCTGTCAACTGCTCTGTTAATCTATTTCGTAATCCATTTCCCAATCCCAAATCACAAACAGAAATCCAACTTAGCAGAGACAAAACTGTATACCATATTCCTAATACTGAGTTATTATTGAAATATTTTATGTACATCGGCATTGAAAAAATAGAAATCAGTAATGATAATCCTTTTATTCCAAATGCTAAAGAAACGTTTTTTATAAAATTTTTTTCTTCTGGATCTTTGAGCAATGCCTTAACTTTATCAATGTTAATCATTAATATTATATTCGCCTCCAAGTATTAGTCTCAATATCATATTTTTTGATAAGTCTTATTGGATTTCCTGCTGCTACTGTAAAGTCAGGTATGTCTTTATTTACAACACTGTTCGCCCCAATAATACAATGCTTACCGATAGAATGACCACATACACACACATTTTCTCCTATCCATGTATCGTCACCGATGCTTACCTTGCCTATAACCAAAACCTCTTGCTCCTTAATCGGAACAGTAATATCTTCAAAGCCATGCGTACAATCAGAAATAAACACACGATCTGCTATTAATACATTCTTTCCAATAATAATATTACTTATAGCCACAATATGAAACAAATGCCCTATAGTTGTGTGTTCTCCTATCCTTAACGTTTGGCTTAACTCATTACTTCCCATCAACCAAGCGCCATCTGATATAAGAACATCATTTTCTAATGAGATAGACTTTACATTATCTAGTTGTAATGGTGATACTATTACAGTCCTTTTTCCGATATGGCAAAATCGCCACTTATACACAGTCTGCGTGATAAAATAATAGATTTTTCTTTGAATTCTATTCATCGTTAACCTCTCTTATTTTATTATCTTTAAAGAATATCAAATAGCCATGATTCTAACGAATATTTATTTTTTACCTCATCTGAGGTTTTTTTATAGTCTGTAACAAAAAAATTGTCATCTATTTCGAAAGACGTACCATCATAAACAAAAATATTATTTGAATCAAAAAAATCTGCATCTAATACTTGTTTATTGTTTGTTATTAGCTTACACTCACTGCCAAGACATTCAATAGTTCTCATAGTATATCCCGATTGACCTGGATGTGTATAATCAACCACTACTTTCGAATTGTTATATTTATCATAACACTCTTGCAAAGATAGCGAATTGAAGCTTACATCAGTATCTTTTGCACTAATATAACCGGGTCTACGATTAAGATACTTTCTCTTGAGATACACAAGTCTTTTTGTATATATATGACTTTCAAATTTATAAGATTTTACTTCACAATACTTTTGCAAAAAGTTTAATATTTCAATTCTATTAGAATGCAACGACCCAATAAAAAGGATATCATTTTTACATATTTTTTCTCCTTTTATAAACTCGTTGATATAGAACAATGGACGATAGTTCCATCGGTATTTAATTGCATCTTCTTTGTCAAATGTTGAAATTTTCCCAAAATATCTTGCAATTTCAATAGCATTAGCGTTATTATTTACACTGTCCCACTGATACATAGAAAATTTACAGTTACTTCCAAATTTGCTTTTCATATAACTAAGAATATTGCCATCAATGAATTCTCCCCTAATCACAAGTACATGGTCAATATCTGATGGAAACGTATCAAGTTCGCGTATGAAATAATTGTGTACACTCTTTTTAAACACAAAAGGAATGTAATTTTTTATAAATCTATATTTATAACTAAAATTATCTAGATTTTCAAAAATTACAAAAACTGTCGCGCCCATTTTTTCTATTTGATCTTTAATTACTTTTTCATAACCAAAGTACTTTGGAACTATTAATAAAACCTTTTTATCTGCCAGCAAATAAACCCCTCCTACTTCTATTTAATTGAATTGCTTTACAGTATTCAAATGCTAAAAAGAATAGCATTAATGGTGACATTAATAGAGGCTCTGTCATATTAAATAATACATATAATGCAAAATATAAAATTTCCATTTTCCTATTCTTGCGTGAAGATGCACAAATAACATATATGAATGGTACGAGGATAAAAGCAAGCCCCACTAATCCCATTGTAAAGCCCCAGATAATGATTCCATTTGAATTTCCTTGCTCTGATACCATTAAAAATCTGTCGTAACATTTATATCCGAAGCCTAATAATGGTTTTTCTAATATTAGGCTAGCTCCTATAATAAAATCATTTAACCTAATATAATAGGAACCATTCTCAACATTTGTTCTGGTCATCTTTTCAATCCAAATAACACTTCCAACTATGCTTGCCGTTAAGAGTAAAGGTAATGCTAATAGCATTCTTTGTTTTTTAGCCACTTTGAAATTGGTTATAATATATATCGCAACTAAAAATCCTGCGATAATAATTCCGGTCGTTGATAATGTAAAAATCATACAAAAAATATAGCACAAAAGATGAATAATATTTTTTTTGGCCCTATAGAATGTCAAATATGCTAATGCAATATTTAAATATATTGCAAAAATTCCAGGTTCCCAAAAAAAGCTTTGCAACCTATAAAATGAAAATCCGAAAACATTCGTTCGGTGATATCTATCAGCTGTACAAAAAACATTTAAAAAACTTCTATAATATGTCTTAATATTTTCATGCTCAATATATTCAAAAGGTAATTGGATATTTAGAAAATTTATAGCAACAAAAAAAGCAATTGCAATTAATGTAATAATAAATATTAAATTATATAATTTATCCCAAATTTTCCTAGGATTATCATGGTGCTTAATTGTAAAGGCAAATATAAAGAAGAACCAAAAAAATCTAAGGAATAGTCCTTTCCATGTTTCAAAATAATTTACTATACTGATTAAATAATATGCTATTATTATTATCCCAGCTAAAGTTAAAATAGTTTTTCCAGGTATCTTTTTAAAGCCTTCTGTAATATCTAAAGCTAGCAAAATAATCAGAATTAACGATAGGGAGTGAAACAATGCACCACTGTCTGCAGTGGAAACACGTGCAGATCCAGTTAAAATTATCATGAATATTATAATGAAATACTCTATGATATCCTTCATTTTTATTTTGATTTTTAGCAAACTTACTCCTCGCTCTCTCATTATTTTTGTACTAATGTAGTCCTATAATTTTTAACCAAATAATTTTATTTTCTTAACCTCTTTATTTTTCTTATTAAATTGTATATCAAACAAAATAAACTAGGTTCGAATTTAAATATCATCATTTTTATTCTTTGATTACGTTTGCTTTTCGGATAAGCACAGCCACTCTTAAAACTTTTTTTAAATAACTTTAATACTTCTTTCTTAATTAACAAAGAAGTGTTTTTATTATCAATATCACATGCATATATATATATATTGGGACAGTTTACCAAATTAGAGTAATCTGCTGCAGTAGATAAAGATGGATATTTTAAAGACACACCATTATTTCTATTATTTAGTGCAAACAAAAAATCTTGGCAAAATTTGGCTGACACTGTTTTGGAATGAATTGCTGATTGCCCACCCTGGTAATAATAGTATAGATTTGCATCTATCCAACAAATTTTTTGGCATCCACTTACTACTTCCCATGTGGATGCCAAATCTTCATGCAGTAAACCTTCAATAAACGGCGAGCCATTACTTTCCCATACTCTTTTATGTGCCAAACGACCACAAGCTGTTGATCCAAAACCGGAATTGGTCATCATCTTTTCTAAAGCTGTTATTGTATCATAGATGTGTACATTAACTATTTGTTCCTCATCCAATCCTTGAATCTCATATGTATTTGTAATAGTTAACCCACCTATTGCAATATCAGATCCAGTTTCTAATATATTTTCATAAAGGTACTGAATTGCATAGTGATGTAACACGTCATCACTATCTACAAAAACAACAAACTCTCCTGTACAAATCTTTAAACCATAGTTTCTTACTGCTGAAAGACCTCCATTAGTCTCTCTTCTTACAACAGTAATCCTTGGATCGAGTTTTGCAACGTCATCTAATTGTTTGAACCATTCATACCCTGAGCAATCATCAATTACAAGAATTTCCAAATTATGATATGTCTGCGAAATAAGACTTTCAATGCACGAATCAAATCCATCTTGTGGCGTTTTATAAAAAGGTACTATAACACTTATTTTTACATCATTCATAAACATTCCACCTCTTGTAATTGATAACCGCTCTTATGTTATTATAAATATATATGTCTAGGCCAACATCAATTCTTTAAATCTTTTAACTTCAGCATCATCAAATGTATAATGAATTTTTCTTTCAGGCAAAGTATTTACTAACTCATGAACTTTTTCGATGTCCACGTCAGTATCGGAAAGCATATGTACTATTTGAGCAATTTTATCCAATGCTTCATCATTCCAGTCATATCTAGCTATTTCTTGTGTGCCCAAACGAATACCATATCCATAGAACAACTCTTTATGTTTCTTATTTAATGTTACTTCACACTTATACGCATTATCATAGATAGTATCCATTTCTTCCTTACTACATCTGATATGGACTTGGTGTGTTTCTGAAATCTTGCCATGCACATCCGCTATATCATAACCCAAGTCCTTTAATTTTTGTCCCAAATAATTAGAACAGTGAACCATATGACTCATATAGCCAGCTCCGTATTTTTCAAATTCAAGTAGAGCAAATAATAAACAAATCTTCTGATGCATTTGAGAATGTCTAAGGAACTTTGGATTAATCTGTGTTTCCATTAGATCATGCAAATACTTCTCGTTTGTCATGATAAGACCTGAAGCCGGACCCGGGAATGATTTATGTGTACCTCCAAACATAATTATATTCTTCATTGTTTTTAATGGGTTACTAGCAATCCCCGCTGCAATAAGCCCCATAACCTGACTACAATCCCAAAGCAATATGCAATTAGTGGTGTCAATTTTTTCAACCTTCAGATTTGCAATTAAATCAGATGGTGCAAGAAGAACAAATTGAATACCTTCATTTTTAATCATTTCATTTGCAGCCACATAATCTAAGTCGTTTTCTTCAAGATCATAAGGAGCAGAATACGTTTTAATCCCAAGTCGCTCAACTACGGGCTTTACAGAAGCATGTCCGCCATATTCTTTACCCAAAAGCATCATTTTGTCCCCTGGTTTGCATACAGTTTTTGCAATCATATCAATACAATGCATTCCGGTAAATGGACGTGCATCTGAATATTTTGCGCCAAAAAGTCTTTCACAAATCTCTGAAAGTTTCTGGTAGAACGGAAATAGCTTTTCACAACCAATAAAGTTATCATCCATGTTAAAAGAGTATGTATTATTCATTATGTATCTTTCTTGAAAGCCAAATCCTAAAGGCAAATTAGCAAATTCAGAAATAACATTTTCTGCTGCGCAAAGTGGTAAAGCTCTATCATGATATTCTTTAAATTCTTTTGAGTAATTGTACAAATCACCCAATTCATTCTCTATATCCATTTTATGCACTCCCCCAATTTTAATATTTTTATCCATTTTAAATAACTTTACAGAACCTTCACTTAGGTCCCTACACTGATAATAAACTCTACCTTGATAAGAGAGTTTCTCGTTTTCATCTGGTTCTACATCACAAATATATACGTCTCCCTTACATCTAAATTTAAACAAAGAAGGTTTAATACTTTTTAGTGATTCAATCCCAATAATATTGTTCTCCTTGGCTGCCAGTAAATAACATATTTTGTGCAGTATAGAGGATCCAGAATTATACAGATATTTAGAATCAAATTCACGTAACTCTTCAAGAGAATCAAATTCATGAATAGTCTCTACATCACATCTTTTTGCATACATATATAGTTCTTCTAAATTATTATCTTGGATGTCGGCCCAAAACTTATTCGCTGTTTCAGGCAAATCCTTTATTTTTTCTACTATTTTTACAAAGTTGTCTGAGAATCTTTTATTAAAAAATGCATATCCTAAGGTAACCCATATATCATAACACTTATCACCATACATTGTTCTTAAAATACGATCGTCATCATCTGTTATAATGCCTCTTTCAGCTGTCTTTCCAGGAATAAAAATTGTACAATAGTACGCATCATATGCATATGTCTGAAAAATATTTTCACTAAAATATAAGTCAGACGAAGTTATAATAGTGTTTTTCAAATACTTTCTTGCAGCAAAAACACTTGCGTGATTATTTTTAGTTGCATAATCTTCAGTCTCTACAAGAATAACGCCATGCTTCTCTACTAAATATTCAAAACATTCTTTCATATGCCCAACAACAACTATAATTTCATTTATCCCTTTTTCTTTAAGTTGAAGAATTTGCCTTTCAATTAATGTTTCACCATGAACCTCTAATAAGCCCTTTGGTTTTTCAAAATTCAATGGGACAAACCTTGTTGACATACCTGCTGCCAAAATTATTGCATTATCAATTCTATGTTCTTCCAGATAGCCTCTTCCTTTTTTAGTTACAGAATTTCTATCCAGTAAATTTTCTTCTCTTAATGCTAAGATAGCATTTTCAATATCTTCTTCATTTTTAAAAATAAGTCTAGCAATTTCTTCAGGTAACGCACCTGCATTATTCTCCAACTCACATAACACATCAAACATAAGCTTAGTAATCATATTTTTCTCCTTCATCTTTATTATTCTATTTTTAAAACTAAAATCAGCCCCAGTTAATGCCTTTTCTTTAACAAACTGGAAACTATCTTCATAGCCGACAATCAAGTAATTATTAATTCCAAATTCTACATACTCATAATTTTTTCTATCTTTGAATTATCACCCCAAATAGCCTTTGAGTCATAAGGTCTATCCGGAAACGCACCATATTGCAATTTTATATTATATCTATTTTCCTTGATAAACCTTTCAACTCTATCAGCAAGCTTTTCAGGCCTACCAGAACAAATATTTATTATTCCCTGCTCGTGTTTTTGCCCTGCTACCACTGCCACTTGATTGCAAAAATCTTGATAGTCTATAAAGTCATATTGATTCTGCCCTAAAGTAAAAGGGAATTCTGTTTTACCTTCTTCTACCGCAGCTGTTATTTTGGAAAAAACAGATGAACCATACTTTGAATTTCCAACAATATAATAACCTCTCATCCACTGAAAGACTATATTCTTTTGCTTACACACCATCTGAGTTAACTCTCTAAGTGCATTCTTTCCAATGCCATATGGTGTAGTAGGATGGCATGGTGTATTTTCGTTAATGCTCCCCTCAAAGAAACCAATCTCATGCATACTCCCCATTACAGATATCTGCTTCACTCCTGATTCTGCCATACTTTTTATAAACTGATAATGCTTAGGTAGGTCTTCAATATGTAAATCAGAATAGTGAACAAATCCATCGCGCCACGCTAAATGAAGGAGTGCATCTGGTTTTCCAAAAAATTCATATGGATTCCTAATCTCAAACAAATCGCTTTCAATTTTGTTCGCTCTCTCGTCAATATTACTTGTTTTGAAATCTGTCGCAATTACGTCATTTCCATTATCAAGAATTGCCTTAACAATTCCTCGCCCAAGATACCCGTTTGCTCCAGAAACTAAAATCTTCATGCTTTTTCCTCTTTCTTTTTATAAATAGTCTTGCTTTTTCATTTCATCTAATAAGCTTTAATCGGAAATCAAAACCACATTATTGTTTATAATCATAACTTCAATTCTAACACAAAATGTGTTTCCCTTTTATCTTCTGGTGGGATTTGCATATAATCTCCATATAATCGCTTTAAAGCCCAGTCATAATTTTCTATTATCTGGAACTCTGAATTTTCAAACTTGATAGGTACAGTTACACAGTATATTCGCCTTGGAAATATCTCACCAAAATAGTGTTTAATTCCTGTTGGACAAACAACAAACTCTGATTTGTTATTTTTACATCTAGCATTCCATTTTGAGTATGATGTTGCCCATTTATCTAACGATCTATAACTTAATAGTTTTCCAATTCTGATTTTGGTTTTAATTACTTTTAATACTTTATCTTCAGTTCCAACATACATATCAAGCAGCTTAGTTCTTTGCCAATAAAATCTTGCACAAGATAAGCATAGCCCCTTAAAATCGCTAATTATACCATGTATGGTCCTTAAAATTATATTATCAGGAGCATTATCTAAAATACAAATATCAATATAAACACCGCTATCATCTTCAGGTAATGAATTAGTCGTACGGAAAATTGTACCTCTTTTCATCAATTGGGTGATTGGCATGCCTATTTCCGGTGTCGTTTCCATGGATTTCAAATAATATTTTTCCGAAAGTTCCGTTTTAAAAATTTCTAAAAACTTTTCATAATCCTTCCTAAGCATAAAAACATCAATATCATCATCCCACGGTATAAACCCCCCATGACGTACAGCCCCCAATGCAGTACCACCGCAAATCGAATAATAAAACCCGTACTTTTTACATATATCTGCAAAGTCTTGTAAAATTTCCAGTAATGTCCTTTGAAGATCTTTTAGGGTTTCACCAGACAATTCAATACGATTTGAAGTCTGTACATTTTTTAAAATTCTATATGTTGATAATCCCATCTTTTAACCTTTCATAAACTTTTTTCTGCAGCAATTGCTCTTTCAATCAATAACTCTTTATAGCTTTCTGGCAAATCATGAAAATACGCACTAAATCCCCATACTCTAACAATCAGCCCTTTGTATTTTTCAGGATTTTTCTTTGCTTCAATTAATGTTTTACTATCCATAATATTCATTTGCATTTGAAAAAAACCTCTGCCTATTGCCATTTTTAAAAATATGCCAAATTTTGCAGCTTGTTCTTCCAAAAAATTTGGTGATGCAAAAAAGTCAATTACATTTCCATTAAATCTCTGCTTATTGTAATTTATATGCGATGCAAAATTTACAACCTCTGTATATGGAGCGTCAGCACATGAAATATGTGTGTTATATGGCATTCCCGCTTTTCTTCCTGCAAAATCAGCCTTTGTTTTTTTACTAAGAATATTATAGCCAGGAGAGCTTAATCCAAATTTCACAGTTCCACCAAATTGATTCCTGTATTTTTCTGCAATCTCAACAATAGTTCCTGTAATTCGATTAACGATATCTATAACAAACGCATCGTCATGACCATATGACTTCTTTGCACATTTAAATTCCTCATACAAATCTATATGGTGTTCGAAGTTATTGTCTCTCATGGAATTTAATTCTTTAAGTGTATAGCGATTATTATCATATACAATTTTCTTAATATTAATAAGGCTATCTATTACATTAGAAAGCGCCACAGTGGTAATTCCATAATTGTTATACACCGCTGCGCCCTTAGAAATATCCATTCTTTTCTTATTACAATCATCAGTGAATATAGAAACCAACGGATCTTTCGCCCACTTCATTTCATTAATTTTATCCAAAAATATTTCAAACATTTCTTTATTCTTGCTAATATATGCTTGTAGTAATTCTTCAAATGAATGATAATCTTCATCCAGAACAATATCAAATGCAGAGAAGAAATCAAATACAGCAATATTATTTTGATCCATAGATTTTCCAACAATATATGGCTCCCAGCATGCGGAAGTACAGTAGGAGTATGCATCTACTGCTGGCATACCAAAATCCAATAGTGCTGGAATTACTACATCATCATTAGAAAACAGCGGACTTCCTGTCTTTGATTTCAAACATTCAACTGACACTTCCAACAATTCTGTTGGCATTTTTTTACTTACTCGTAGAACGGTTTTAGGATCTGGTTTCTTAAGTCTTGCCTGTTGCTCTAAAAAGATTTTTGTTAAGTCATTAGAGAAATAATTACCATCCAGTCCCAAGCCTCCTAGAATAACAATTTGTCCAATATCGCCTTCTAAAGCATCACTTTTATAACTAGAATATTTGCTCAATTGTAGATAGAAATCATATACTGTATCGGCTGCTTTTATATAATCGGTATAACCTTCCTTTATATCATTTTCATACAAATCACCCAGTATTTTATCTAGTCTTCCAAGCCCATTTAGTCTATGTCGGGTCTGCCATAGAACCTGATTGAAAAACAAGATTCTCTGAAGCCCTTCATCAAAGTGTTTTGCCGGCCTTGTAAGCATTTCTTTAAAATCATTTTGACGTCTCAATGCTATTTCTATAGGATACCCTGCCACATTTATCTCATCTGTAATTCTTTTGCATAATAATCTAACTCCATCAATTACCGCATGTGCTTCTTTTCCATACTGGTCATCTCCAATAGCAGACAAAGCTATCGTCTCAAAATCCCCATGAATAATCCTGTCGTAATCCAATGTAAAGTTACTTAATATGTTACCTTGTACTGTAATAGTTTTATGAGTATCAATAAAATATACAAATTGACTTGAGTTATCAAATTCGATTTTAGATGAACTTAATATTTTTTTTGTATCATTTCCTACGGTTTTCTCTCTACTCTTTATTGGACGGATATCCTCATATGATTGTAAAACATATTTAACCATATTCATTTTGCCCTTCTCATCAAATTGATGTTTTTTTACAAAAGGTAAAATATAATTCCATCTCCAAAGATCGTTTTTTATCTTTGTCTTTATGCTCATCAACTAATCCCTCTTATACTTGTTTCCTTCATTCCCGTTACTAAAAACTTCCTTCATATCTCCTTTTCAAAAATTTTGCTTTCATAAATGCCAAGCCTTTCTTTCTCCAATTAATTTTTTCCATATGGATGCAGGAAATCTCTTTTATATCATCTCTTTTTAGTTTTCCAGATTCAATGTTATGATTTAACCATACATTAAAAATAATTTCAGAAATCCTTCCATAAAACCTTCCTTGAAAAACAGTTAATTCTGATGAGTCAATTCTCTTGCCCAGTTCAAACAAAATATCAAAAAGCCATGAACAGTAATCATTAAGAAGTTCTTTATTCATAATCATCATATTAAACATATACCCATATGTCCTCTTGACAACTCTATCGTAGCTTTCTATATACTCTGGATATTTCTCATTTATAATCCTTCTAGTCTCATCTAATTGACTTGCATAATGAGTATGTGCATAGTGAGAATAGAGGGTTTCAATGTAGTATTTTCTCTTATTCGGAGTAAACACTTTCACATTTCCAAGATATGGCGCTAATTCCTCAAAAGTTAGTATATTTACAAATGGATCTTTGCTTTTTTTCGTTATACAAAAATGTCTTCGATAATGTGCCAAACCAATATAATCCGCATCAATATTCTTCCAAGCCCAGTAAAGCCCTGTCAATTCACAAAATGATGGATTTAGTTTTGAAATATTATCACCTGTATTATCTTTAACATATCCCAAATCAAGTTTTTTTCCATCTTGATCCAACTTACCTTCCGCCCCCACATGAAGGGGTATATACATATCATCATGCGGCATCTGATATTTTTTGTGAGCCGCTATAATAACTTTTACAGAATACTCTTTCACTACTCCAACTCCTTTTCAGACATATCAAGTGCAGATGCAATTACTGCATCCATATCATAGTACCTGTATTCGCCTAAGCGACCACCAAATATAATTTTTCCTTCTTTATCAGCTAACTCTCTGTATTTTTTGTAAAGTTCACAATTCTTTTTATCATTTACAGGATAATATGGTTCATCCCCTGGTTTCCATTCACTACTATACTCTCTGCTAATATATGTTTTGGGAAGATCATTTCCGTTTTCATCTTTACCAAACTCGAACCACTTATGCTCTAATATACGTGTCCAAGGTGTTTCTCTGTCAGTGTAGTTTACTGCTACATTGCCCTGGAAATTCGGCTTATCTAAGAGCTCATTCTCAAAACGTACACTTCTATATTCTAAATTACCTAGTGAATAGTCAAAGAATGCATCAATAGCACCTGTATAAACCACCTTCTCAGCCAGTGCATTATATTCTTTTTTCTTATCAATGTAATCACAATTCAACCTAACTTCAATTCCTTCCAATAGATTTTCTACCATCTTCGTGTATCCACCCACTGGAATCCCCTGATATAAAGCATTAAAATAGTTATTATCAAAAGATAATCTAATGGGAAGCCTGTTAATTATAAAAGCCGGCAGCTCTTTGCAATCTCTTCCCCACTGTTTCTCCGTATATCCTTTTACCAACTTCTCATAAATGTCTCTACCTACAAGACTAATTGCCTGTTCTTCCAAATTCGTAGGCTCATGATTAATTTCTTTCTTCTGCTCTTCTATCTTCGCCGCAGCCTCTTCTGGAGTGACAACACCCCACATTTTATTAAACGTATACATATTAAAAGGCATAGAGTACAATTCACCTTTGTAATTAGCAACAGGAGAATTCGTAAAACGATTGAATGTTGCAAACTGAGTGATATAATTCCATACTTCTGTATTATTGGTATGGAAAATATGTGCACCATATTTATGAACATTGATTCCTTCGACTTTTTCAGTATATACATTGCCTGCAATATTAGATCTCTTATCAATTACAATCACTGATTTTCCTGCTTTTTTTGCCTCATGAGCAAATACTGCTCCGTATAATCCAGATCCAACCACTAAATAATCGTACATTTTCCATCTCCCACACTCTCACTTTTTTCTTGTTCCTATTAGGCTGCATCATATTATGCCACATACATATAACTATCTTGTTGTAATTCCCATTTTGAGGTTATTAAATTAGCCGGTCGGCTCGACTTTTTTTGAACACCACTAGAAATAAATTTTGTATCTCTGCCATTTTTAGTTATAAAATAATTCATAACCTCTTGTGAAAGAACAATAATTTCATCCACAAAACGAACCGCGTTTTTCACCACATATAATATAACGGCTAGCGAATTTCCCCCATTTTGCCCTTTGATGATCCAAACCATGTACAGTCACACTAATTCTTTCCCCCAATAATTGGGGAAGCCAATACATAAAGGCTGGACCTCCTGCGTAGAAATGTACAACATTATATAGACCTAAAGCTACTTTTAAAGCGCCAAATACAGATACTGCCACTGCAGCAAGCCCTTTATAATTAATTGTCGATACGTCAACGCACTTTATCCATTAATACGTTCCAAGTGTTTTGAATAAAATTCTGAACCAGTTACGTGATGGCAGCCTTTTATGGCCGAGCATTGCTATATTTAATTTACCATTATTCTTCATAATGTTATGCCCTTCTCAATGCAAACATTAAAAGCGCTCTCTTATATTAAAACTAGTTTATAGTGTGAACTATGGCTCTCGAATTTACAAAGTAACTACTTTTCTATAGAACTTGTGATTATTTCACTTTTATTGAACCGGTTATCTTTTAAAAAGTTTAAGTAATAGATCCTTACCAACTATCGCTCAATAAATTGTTGTTGCTAACTAGAAAGGCTTTTTAAATAAATAATAGATTTTATTCTTATATTAGTGGTTTAAAATATTGTGTTCTTATATTTTAACAATTGAAATTTTTTCAATATACTTTCAACTTTTCAACGCAAATAAGCCAGTAACAGACCATATCCCCTGCCATTGGCTTATTTAAAATTACGATCTAATATTCCCGTAAAACCAAGACTGCCTGAAATCAATATTAAAAATAATCATCTTTATACCACGTATTCTTATCTATACTTCTACATTGATCTAAACAAAAGGAGTTCCCTGTCGATTAAATTTTATTCAAATAATTGTTATTATTTACAGTTCACATCCTAAAACCCATTACTTTTATCTATCCAACCCCTACATCGCCCCACTCTTCCCAAACACCACACCCACAGTCCTCATCACAATCTTCATATCCAATCCCAGACTCCAGTTTGTGATATACGCCTTATCCAACCTCACAACCTCTTCAAAGTCCGTAATATCACTTCTCCCGCTCACCTGCCACATTCCGGTTATTCCGGGCTTTATGGCCAGCCTTACGCGGTGGTGCAGTTCATACTTGTCCCATTCGTCGATGGTCGGCGGCCTCGTACCTACCAGGCTCATATCGCCTTTTAACACATTCCAGAACTGAGGGAACTCATCAATCGAATACTTTCTGATAAATCCTCCAATCCCTTTGTCACCACCAATAATTCTGGGATCGTGGTCCAGCTTGAACATCATTCCATCTTTCACACGATTCTGTGCCATCAGTTCTTTCTTACGTTTCTCCGCGTCCATATACATGCTGCGGAATTTGTAAAGCTTAAATCTCTTACCGTTTTTACCTACCCTGACTTGTGAAAAAAAGATAGGTCCCGGTGATTTTATGTAAATGCATGGTGCCACAATCAAATACAAAATTCCAGTGATGATACATCCGATCAGGCCGCCGACAATATCCATAGCCCGCTTGTAAAATGCCTGTTTCCATGAAGCCATATTAATACTGCTCGTTAAAACGGTGTAGCTTCCTAACCGCTCTACCCGCTGCACTTCGCCTTCCAGCTTCGCCATCTCGATCAGTTTCAAGTGAACCGTGATCCCCATCTCGATGAAATGATTAATCAGGTCTCTTGGCAATGGAATCTCTTTTGGCAGATTAAGAAATACCTCATCTACCCATTCTCTGCAGACATACTCTTCAACATTGTCCATGGTTGCTACTACCGGCACATCATTGATCGTCTCACCAACCCGGTCTGCATCAAGAAGGCTGATTCCTATAATCTGAAAACCTTCATAATTATTATTACGAATGTTATCAATCACTATATCCATCATTTCTTCTGATGTTATAATTAATAACGATCGATTTCCTTTTCCTACAACACCCTTGGTTTTTAAATATTTTTTCCAAAGAATCCTGGCTATGTAGCTGATGACCATATAAATAATGCCGGTCAGGACCAGCGTAATTCTGGAATATCCTTCACCGGTTTGCGTTGCAAACAAATAAAATACCGCAATTAGAATTATTTGGCATACGTGCTTAAATGTAGCTGTAAACTCCTTATAATATCCCCTCTTCAAAACATTTTTGAAGCTCTCGCCAAAGAAAGTGACGCAGACTTGAATTAAGAAGAGTACAAAGGCCATATTTCGATACAATTTGTTCTCATATGCCAAATGAACCCCATGACGAATAAAATAAGCGCTTATAAATGCCACTTGCAGACAAACCAGATCCAGGATCATAAAATCCCAGTGTTTCAGCCAGCCAAGGTTAGCCTTTTTATACATTTTTCATCCTCACCCTTTTTTAGTGCCATATGATCATTTCTCGACAGTATGTCGATTTTTGGCACTTCATCATCTGTTCGCGTTAGAAACAGGTGTACAATATACGTTTAAAACTTACTATTATTATACCCTCAAAACAGGTGTTGTCAACCTTAATGAACCATATAATAATTTTATGTACGGTAATTTCTGGAAAGTGAGGCTTATGAATTGGCGGGATATAATCGAATTGCAGCAGGGGAACGGATCAGAAACAGACGGATGATTATGGGATTGACACAGGAGGAGCTCGCGGAAAAAATCGGTCGCGCTTATAAATACTGCCAGGATATTGAACGCGGGACCTGCGGTATGTCCATTGACACAATGCTTAGCATTGCATCCTGTCTCAATATTTCGCTGGATTACTTAATCTACGGAAATAATGAGGATACCAGCGAATTCACAGACCTGGATGTGGAACAGCAGGCCGTCATCGAAATTCTGGGAAATTGCAGCATTAAGAAAAAAAGATATGCATTGGATCTGTTAAAAATATTTATGAAGGCTTGTGATGAACGCTAAAGGAACGAAATTATTGTTCCATGCCATTCGCATTACGATTTTTTTTAACTATCAGGCGTTTGCTGCACCATTTTTTTGACACTTATCCAAATATTATTTAACTTTAGAGACTCAGTTCTTATAATACCAATTATATAGAAGAAACTAATTAAAAATACAGCCTACTGGTTTCCTCCTTTACCTCTTATCTGTTTATCAGGCAAGGGGATTCCACCAGTATGCTGTATTTCATAATTTAAGCTCTTAAATTCTATTTTCTAAATGGTTTTTCTCTTATATTCTCTGAAAATTCTACGATATTTTTCTTTCTATGTTCGATCTTTTAAGCCTATTTCAGAATTCATTACGCAAGGTTTTTCTTGCCAAACATAATCTGTCTGTATTTATAAAGAACTCCCATTAAAAGATTTCCCAGAACACCGATCGCCAGAATCTCACCAATACCTACAGTTACCATTGCATACAAAATCATATCTTCTGAGCCATACGCAAAACGTAACACCCATGGGATAACGATTGTGTTTGCCAGGATCGGTGGAAGGCAGACCGCCCACTTGTTTTTGCGGAGCATCCAGGAACCCAAGGCCCCAATGAGCGTAGCCAGACTCCCAAAAATGATATCCAATGCTGCGGCGCCACACAATAAATTGGACAGCAGGCATCCGATAAACAGCCCCGGGACTGCGGCCGGTGTAAAAAATGGAAGGATACAGAGCGCTTCCGAAATTCGGAATTGGATAGGACCGAAACTGATCGGTGCAAATACCATCGTAAGTACGGTGTAGATGGCAGCAATCGCCGCCGCATAAACCATAAAATAGGTTCTGCTTGAAGATTTTTGTAACATATTCATTTCTCCTTTAGTTTTGTTTTAGGTGTGGAAGGTCTCGAACACACCATATATTTGCCGTTTCTACCTGTTTTCAGGGGAAAATCAGCTTTCCTACTATAGCACAAAAACAGGGTAAAAGCAAGCGGTTCCTCAACAGTGTGCATGGTAAAATAAAGTACAGTGATTACGGCCAATAAAACTACAGCGTTTTTGGCCACACAAAGTGCAGTGCTTTTTGAGTAACTCTGGTAGAATGAATCTGACATTCGATCGGAGGTAAAGAAAGGTGACTGATTGGTACATGTATAACGAAATCCAAAAACTCAAATCTATGGGATTCTCAAAATCCCGGACTGCTGACAAGCTGCAAATCAACTTCAGGACCGTCAAAAGGTACTGGGATATGACACCGGCTGATTACTCCGATGCGTTTAAGGACCTCCACCGGAACATGAGAAACAGTACGGCTTCCCGCTACGAGCAGGAGATCCTCGCCTGGCTGGAACAGCACCCGGATCTGTCCAGTGCCCAGATTTACGACTGGCTCTATGAGAAGTACCAGACTCCGCCGGTGGTCGCCGAGCGTACTATGCGCCGTTATATCGCCTGGCTGCGGGAACAGCATGCCATTCCGCGTCAAAGCGGTTTGCGCAGCTATGAGGCGGTACAGGAGCTGCCCCCTGCCGAACAGGCCCAGGTTGACATGGGTTCCATCACCCTTACAAGGCAGGACGGCGCAAGGATTAAGGTATTCTGCTTTGCCATGGTGCTGTCCCATTCCAGATATAAATACGCTTTCTGGCAGGACCACCCATTCACGACTGCCGAGTTTATCACAGCTCACCAGAATGCCTTTGCCTTTTTCGGGGGCCGCCCAAAGCAGATGGTCTATGACCAGGACCGTGTCCTGGCTGTATCAGAGAATCATGGGGACATCATCTACACAGAAGGGTTCCAGACTTACGCGCTTGCTCTGCATTTTGAAATTTATCTCTGCAGGGGAGCGGATCCGGAATCCAAGGGAAAAATTGAGGCCGTTGTGAAATACCTGAAATATAACTTCGCCAAGAACCGCGCAATTACGGATATCAGTCAGTTTAACAGCCAGTGTATGGACTGGCTTTCCCGTACCGGCAACGGGAAGGAGCACCAGACAACAAAGAAGGTACCGGCCCAGATGTTTGCCCTCGAAAAACAACATCTGATCCCGGTACCCGCCTTTGAAACGACTGTTCCGGAATCCATTGTAACCTATCAGGTACGTAAAGACAATACTGTCCTGTACCATTCCAACCGGTATCAGGTGCCGTTTGGCACCTACCGCCCGGGACTGCGCGCGCGTCTGGTGGAACAGGATGGAAAAGTAAGCATCCTGGACGCGCAGACCGGGGAGGTCTACACCTCCCATTCCATCCCTGCGGGGAAAGGGAATCTGGTACGCATCACGAATCCGGAGCGCCGCCGTGGCCTGCGTGCCGGACAGATGCAGGAGAAAGCGTTAGAAAAGCTTGGCTGCCGGGAAGACGCGGCAGACTTTCTCAATCGCATCCGGGAAGAAAAGCCCCGCTATGCCACAGACCAGATGCGTGCCATCCTGACCATCCTGGAAACCTGGGAAGGAAGCGGTGCCATAGAAACTGCCCTGGATTACTGTATCCGGCAGGGTCTTTACAGCGCGGCGGATTTTGGCATGGCTGTCGAATACTTTGCCCAGACAGGAAAGCCGGAGCCGGAAACGACCAGGCAGTCAAGAAGCATACCAGAGAAGTACCAGACGCTGCATCCTGCGGTGCGCAGCATCCAGGAATACATACAGGCATCGGAGGGCTAAGAGATGGAAACAAAAACAGAGACCATCAGAAGCCAGGCCCTTACCCTTGGCCTCTCCAACACCCGCAGCCAGCTGGATACCCTGCTCCATACGGCAGAGCAGCGCGATATGACCCACATGGAGTTTCTGGAGTACCTGCTAAACGAGGAAATCCGCTGCCGCCTGGATAAAGCAAAGGAACGCCGGCTGCGGGAGGCATGCTTTCCTTACGAAAAACGCCTGAAAGACTTTGATATCGGGTTCTCCGCTTCCCTTACGGCAAAGAACCTGCGCCAGCTGGGAGAACTGAAATGGATCGAGCAGGTTTACAACCTGATCTTCCTGGGGCCGCCAGGGGTGGGGAAGACCCATCTGGCTCTGGGGTTAGGGTATCAGGCCGCCGAGGAAGGCTATAAAGTCAGTTTTGTAACAATGGCTGGACTAATTCAGCTTTTAAAGACAGAGGAAATCTCGCGCAAGAGCAAGCTCCGGCTGAACCGGATCTACAGTTCGGCAGTGGTCATTATAGATGAGATCGGTTATCTGCCCATCGACCATAAGGAAGCCAGCCTGTTCTTTCACCTGATATCCGGACTTCATGAGCAAAGCTCCATCATTCTAACCTCTAACAAAGGTTTTGAGGACTGGCCGGAGTTGTTTGGTGACACAGAGATGGTGACGGCGGCATTGGACCGGCTGATGCACCACTGTGATGTGATCCGGATGGACGGAAAGAGCTACCGGTTGGAACACAGGAAAACATTCCTAGAAAAATGAATAGAGAGTACTGCACTTTCAATGGCCAAAAACGTTGTACTTTTACTTGCCATTTACAACCGTACCCTATCCGCATACCACCGGGCTATTTTAAAGGGCTTACAGGGCAGAAAAAGCCCAAAAATGACACCGAAACCATACACAAATTGCCACCTATTCCGTTACCCGGATAGGAACGGCAGAAAGGAGCCGCCATGCCGAGAATGAGCAAGAAGCGAAAAGAGGAATGGGCTTTTTTCCTCAATGACCGCAACCGTATCACATACAACGCCTTGTGCCGGAAATGCCGCCATGACTGCAAGCAGAGTTTCCGGGTGCAGCTTATCGACTGCCCGCTTTTCCAGTCCAAGCGGGCGAAGCCATGAAGCCGGAGGAAACGCAGGAAACCGTCTATGTGGGGATTGACACGGGCTTGCCGCCTTACCTGCCCTATCCCCGTTTCCTGCTGAAAATGGACATATCACAGACCGCAAAGCTGCTCTATGCGCTGCTGTTAGACCGAACCACCCTTTCCCAAAAGAACGGCTGGCAGGACGGCGAGGGCAGGACATTTATTGTCTATCCCGTTGCGGAGATTGCGGAAATGTTGGACAGGGGCTGCACCGCTATAAAAAACGCACTGAATGAGCTGGACGCTGCCGGATTGCTGGAACGGAAACGGGCGGGCTTTTCCGCAGCCAACCGCCTTTATGTGAAAATGCCGCCAGTCGTCCAGATTTCCGACCTTATGACAGTCCGAAAACCGACCCTCATAAGTCCAGAAAAGCGACCAACTGACAGCCCGAAAACCGACCTTATGATGGGCGGAAAACCGTCCCCTAACAAAACTAATATAAACAACCTTACAGAGAGCCAAACAATGGGAGTGAGTGGAGAGCCGCCCACGCCCTATGGCAGATATAAAAATATTTTCCTGTCAGAAACAGAATACGCCGAGCTGGAAGCTGAATACCCAGACAGGCTGGAACGGTTTATCGAAGAAATGAGCCGCTACCTTGCCGCCAGTGGGAGGATATACAGCAACTATGCCGCCGCCCTGCGTATCTGGGCTGACAATGACAGAAAGGGAGCTGCAAAGAAAGGCTTACCCGATTATTCTTGCAAGGAGGGCGAGAGCTTATGACGAATGGAATTGAGGATATGATTTTGAACATGACAGAAACCTTGCCGGAGCCGGAGGACTACACAGGCGGGGACGGGCTTTTATATTGCGGCAAATGCCGGAAGCCCAAAGAAGCCTATTTCCCGGAGGGCAAACGCCTTTTCGGGCGTGACCGCCACCCGGCAGAATGTGACTGCCAGCGGGCAGCCCGTGAAGAACGGGAAGACAGGGAAGCCAGCCGCAGACACCGGGAGGAAATGGAACGGCTGAAACGGCAGGGCTTTACCGACCCGGCTATGGAGGGCTGGACATTTGAGAACGACAACGGGAAATGCCCACAGATGGACAAGGCGCATTTCTATGTGGAGCATTGGGAAACCATGCAGGCTGAAAATATCGGCTATCTGCTATGGGGCGGCGTTGGCACAGGCAAAAGCTACTTTGCCGGCTGTATCGCAAACGCCCTCATGGAGCAGGGAACCCACGTCTGCATGACGAACTTTGCCCTTATCTTAAATGACCTTGCCGCCAGCTTTGAGGGCAGGAACGAATATATCGCCCGCCTTTGCCGCTGCCCTCTGCTTATCCTTGATGATTTTGGAATGGAACGGGGGACGGAATACGGGCTGGAACAGGTTTACAACGTGATAGACAGCCGTTACCGCAGCGGCAAGCCGCTGATCGTAACCACCAACCTCACGTTGGAAGAATTGCAGCACCCGCAGGACACCGCCCACGCCCGGATTTATGACCGACTGCTGGAAATGTGCGCCCCCGTCCGCTTTACCGGGGAGAATTTCAGAAAAGCCACGGCGCAGGAGAAAATGGAACGGCTGAAAAAGCTGATGAATGGAAAGGAGAACTGCCTATGACCGAAAAGAAACCAGACACCGCCGCCCGCCGCCCCGATTGTGTGACGGAAATCCGTATGGGGAATACCGTCCTTGTCGTATCCGGCTTTTTCAAGGAGGACACCACCGCCACCGCCGCCGACAAAATGCTGAAAGTGCTGGAAGCGGAAACCGCCGCCGGACAGAAGCCGCCCTTTCCCCTCTGACGTGACAAGCCGGATTTTAGAAAACTTCTCTTTCATGGCTCATAAAGAAGCAAAATGGGCTATACAGACCGCCGCCCCATGTGGTATGATAAACATACGGAATAGTGGGGCTGGCTGTCGGAAATGGAGGACATTATGACAAGACAGACCACCCAAGAACTGATTACCGCCCTTTATCCAAGACTTTCCCATGAGGACGAGCTGCAAGGCGAGAGCAATTCAATTTCAAACCAGAAAAAAATCCTTGAAACCTATGCAAAACAGAACGGCTTTCGCAATCTGCGCTGGTATACGGACGACGGTTACTCTGGGGCGAACTTCCAAAGACCCGGCTTCCAGTCCATGCTTGCGGACATTGAAGCCGGGAAAGTCGGCACCGTCATTGTCAAGGATATGTCACGGTTAGGGCGAAACTATCTGCAAGTGGGAATGTATACGGAAATGATATTCCCACAGAAAGGTGTCCGCTTTATCGCTATCAATGACGGAGTGGACAGCGCACAGGGCGACAATGATTTTGCCCCGCTGCGGAATATTTTTAATGAATGGCTGGTGAGAGATACGAGCAAAAAAATCAAAGCAGTAAAGCGGTCAAAGGGAATGAGTGGGAAGCCCGTCACGAGCAAGCCCGTGTATGGCTACCTCATGGACGAAAACGAGAATTTCATCATTGATGAAGAAGCCGCCCCGGTAGTCAAGCAGATATACAGCTTGTGCCTTGCCGGGAACGGTCCGACCAAGATAGCCCGTATGCTGACAGAGCAGGAAATCCCCACGCCGGGGACGCTGGAATACCGCCGGACGGGAAGCACCCGCCGCTACCACCCCGGCTATGAGTGCAAGTGGGCGACTAATACCGTGGTACATATCCTTGAAAACCGGGAATACACGGGCTGTCTGGTAAACTTCAAGACGGAAAAGCCGTCTTACAAGACCAAGCACAGCGTAGAGAACCCCATTGAGAAACAGGCTATTTTTGAGAACCACCATACGCCTATCATTGACACCCAGACATGGGAACGAGTGCAGGAGCTACGCAAGCAGCGCAAACGCCCCAACCGTTATGACGAGGTGGGCTTGTTCTCCGGCATACTTTTTTGTGCGGATTGCGGCAGCGTTATGTA